>OJSD01000079.1_pt1 | contig 127846 bp, 115 predicted proteins | sample 1599391 | NCBI WGS metagenome assembly OJSD01 (sample SAMN04168656, study PRJEB22393) | human gut metagenome | biome: human gut microbiome; feature: stool | host: Homo sapiens | collected 2014-03-17 | reverse complement strand
GATGAACAAATGAAATTTCTTGATGAATGGATAATAAAATCTTCCAAATAAATTCCAGTTTGTGCGTCGGGGCGTCGAGAACGCCGCCCCGACGGATTGCAACCCACAAAAAGGTGCAGCCCTGCAAAAGGGCTGCACCTTTTTTGTGATGCCTATTTTCCTCAGCACTGGCGCATCAAACGGACGTAAAATTTCACGGCGCGTCCTACGGTCTCGACGCGGATACGCTCGTTGTTGCTGTGCGGGGTGCCGCACTCCTCAGCGGTCAGGTCGGTTATTAAAATTGCACTTTTCCGGCTGCAAATGTTTTTATACTGCGCATACTTGCCCCCGGGCGTGTTTTGGGCTATAATAAAGGGAGTATCGACTTTCAGGAGGCATCCATGCCCAAAGAGAAACTCAAAACCATCTACGTCTGCACCCAATGCGGCGAGACCAGCCCCCGCTGGCTGGGGCGCTGCCCGTCCTGCGGCGCGTGGAATACCATGGCCGAGGATGTCGTAGCCGAGCCTGCCAAAGCGTCCTCCGGCAAGGCCGCCGCTGCGCCGCGTGTAACGGGGCAGACAAGCCTTGTGCCGCAGAAGCTGAAAAGCATCAGCACCACCGAGGAAAAAAGCCGCATCGTGACCGGCATCAGCGAACTGGACCGGGTCCTGGGCGGCGGTATCGTCATCGGCAGTGTAACGCTGATCGGCGGTGAGCCGGGCATCGGCAAGTCCACGATTTTGCTGCAGCTCTGCGGCGAGGTCAGCAAAACCAAAAATGTGCTCTACGTCACGGGCGAGGAATCGGTGCGGCAGATCAAGCTGCGTGCCGTCCGCCTGAACGTACCCGAAGACAATATCTCCCTCGTTGCCGAGAGCGACGTGGACGAGATCTGCGGTCTGATCGAATCGATGAAACCCGATTTGGTCGTTATCGATTCGATCCAGACGATGCGCTGCACGGATATTTCGTCGTCGTCCGGCACGGTCAGTCAGGTCAAGGAGAGCTCGGCGCGCTTTTTAAATGTAGCAAAAACGCTGGAGATTCCAACCTTCATCGTCGGCCATGTCAACAAGGACGGCGCGATTGCCGGCCCCAAGGTCATGGAGCATATTGTGGATACCGTGCTTTACTTTGAGGGCGACAAGACCTTGCCGTACCGCGTGTTGCGGGCCGTCAAAAACCGCTACGGCTCCACGAATGAGATCGGTATGTTCGATATGACAGGCCGCGGCCTTGCGCAGATCGAGAACCCGTCACAGGTCATGCTGGAGGGGCGGCCCATCGGCATCAGCGGCACCTGCGTGGCCTGCGTCATGGAAGGCACGCGCCCGGTGCTGAGCGAAATTCAGGCGCTGGCGACGAAAACAAGCTTTCCCAGCCCGCGGCGCACGGCGAGCGGCTTTGACTACAACCGCATGTACCTGCTTTTGGCCGTGCTGGAAAAGCGCGCCGGATACGCCTTTTACAATCAGGATGTCTACATCAACATCATCGGCGGCCTGAAGCTGGACGAGACTGCCTGCGACCTGCCGGTCTGCATCGCGCTGGCGTCCAGCCTGCTTGACCTGCCGGTAGACGAAAAGACCATCGCCATCGGCGAGGTCGGCCTCGGCGGCGAGGTGCGCAGCGTGACCCATCTGGAAACGCGCCTGCGCGAGGCACAGCGCGTCGGCTTCGACACCGCCATTGTGCCCAAGCACAACCTGAAAATGATTGACCCTTCGCAATTTCCCGGCTTGAAGCTCGTGGGCGTGTCCTACCTGCGGGAAGCCATCAACGCAATAAAATTAAAGTGAGGAATGGACCCATGCCCGAACAGAACGAAAAGAATCTCCCCAAAGCACCCGCCTTCAATCCGAAGGTCAAGGAGACCATTGCGGCCTTCAAGGAGAACAACAACCCAAAAAATCTCAATGACATCCTGAACGAGCTGGTACGCTCGCCGCTGCTGGCCCCCGCCGTGTTTGACCTGCAGGGCCAGCCCGCCCCCAAGCCGGAGGCCGATGGCCGCGTGCAGCTGCCCAAGGAGACCAAGATCAGCCTGGTAATGGTCACCAGCCCCGAGGGCAAGCGCTACTACCTGGGCTTCAGCGATTGGGACGCTGTGCACGAGTGGCAGAAGGCACAGCCCAAAGCCGCACAGCAGATCATCCTGCTGCGCTTTGATGACTACGCCAACATGATCGCGAAAAACGCCGAGGCCAGCGGTCTGGTCATCAACCCCGGCGACAATAGTCTGCGCCTGGAACGCCCGCTGATCGAGTCCGTCAAAAAGACGAAGGACGAGGTTTCCCAAAAGATCGCAGCGCAGCTGGCCGAGCAGCAGGCCCGCCGCATCCATCCCGGCGACAAGGTCACGCTGGTCGAGCCCAGCATGCTGCCCGACGCCATGATCGACCCGGTCTGCGCGGTGCTGGCCGACGCCCCCGGTGTGGGCTCTGCCTATCTGTCCGTTATGATCGTAAACGGTGACGCCCGCAGCTATCTGCTGGTGCTGGACGGCCCCAAGGACGAGAAGCTGTTTGCCTCCGTGGCACAGGCCGCCCGCCCGTACCTGCTCAGCCGTGAGAAGAAGATGGATCTGAACATCACGACCTCGATTTCTCCGCTGGGCCAGCAGGGTATGCAGGGCAGCGAGCCGTTCTACCGCAAGGGCATTGGCCGCGTGATTGAGGAGGATGACGACGAATGAGCGTAAAGCGTCTGCTGGACTGCACCCCCAGCAATTTGGCCCGGTACACCAAGGCGGAGCTGCTGGACGCGATTGCGGGCAGTGAGGGCCGCGTACTGGCGTGCGAGACCATCGGCCTGACGCCTCCGCTGCTGGTGGACGTGACGAATGCGGAGTATGCGGCCTCCCTGAGTGCTGACATTCTGCTGCTGAATATGTTTGACGTGCAGCACCCTGTCATCAACGCACTGCCGAAGGTTCCTGAAGGCGAGACCGTGCGGGAGCTCAAGCGCCTGACCGGGCGCGTCGTGGGCATCAATCTGGAGCCCTGCGACCTGCAGGCCGCCAAAAGCAACGATGGAACGCTCTGGAAAATGAGCGGCGGGCGCTTGGCCACCGTAGAAAATGCACGCAGAGCCGCCGAAATGGGCGTTGATCTGATCGTTCTGACCGGCAACCCCGGCAACGGCGTCAGCAATGAATTGATCGTAGAAGCGCTGAAAGCGATTTCTGCCGCCGTCGGTGACCGCGTGCTGCTGGCCGCCGGCAAGATGCATGCATCCGGCGTAGCAGGGGAGGGCGGGGAGAAAATCATGACCCCCGCCGACGCCGAGGCCTTCATGGCAGCCGGTGCGGATATTATTCTGCTGCCGGCGCCCGGTACGGTACCGGGCATCACACAGGAGTACGCGCACAGGCTGATTGAGGTCGTGCACAGCCGCGGCAAGCTGGCACTGACGTCTATCGGCACCTCGCAGGAGGGCGCGGACGTAGCGACCATCCGCCAGATCGCGCTGATGTGCAAGATGGCCGGTGCCGACATCCACCACATCGGTGATACCGGCGTGCCCGGCATGGCCTTACCGCAGAACATCATGGCATACTCCATTGCCATCCGCGGCGAGCGCCACACCTACCACAAAATGGCACAGTCTGTCAACCGCTGATAATAGCAAACTGCCCGCAGGAATTTTGCGTTCCTGCGGGCAGTTTTTTATTGCAGATTGCGGTAATACTCGGACTGGCCGTCGTAGAGCGTCTTTTCCTGCAATTTATCGATCATATTCAGCCTGACCTTTATCATGGCAATCGCAGCCTCGTTTTGCGCGGCGTTCCAATCCTGCTTCAGCAGCAAAAGGCCGCGGTAATAGTCCTCGGTGCGCTTCATGCATTCGCGCAGCAGGTCGATTTCATCAGGCGTCAGAGCCAGACTGATTTTTTGCTCGTCTGCAGCAGCAGGCTCGGGCGGCTTTTTCTTTGCAAACAACGTCATGAATAGCAAAGCGCCGTTCGGCAACCCGGCTTTTGGGGGCTTCGTTATCGTTTTTTCCGTCCAGTCCCGAGCTCCGGTTCCGGTTTTTTCGCACCCTCCCTGCTTTAATGTCCTCCCTATATTTCGCTAAATTTGCATTTAGCGAAATATTATCACTCGCTAAAATCCTGTTGCGGACGCCCTCTCCCACAGCGAAAAGCAGCATTGCATGATTATACATTCATATACGGATTATCAACGCTTTGTAATATGAGTAGCTCTTTGCGTTTCTTATAAGTTGGTGAAATTGACGAGGTGTTGCCTGCTGTGCTACAATAAAAAAGCAGAAGCATTGTTTCCGCGTGCTTCTGCAAATCAATATGTTAAGTTGAGGGCTTCCATGAGCAGTTATATTGATGTGGTCCACCCGGAGCGCCATGCGCCGTACCTGGATATTCCTGATGATGTGGTTGACTACCTGCATTACCTCGATTTTGTAAAGCTGCGCTCCCCGCGCACCGTCAACGGGTACTATCTAGACCTGCGCGGCTTCTTCCGCTATATGATGCAGCGCTGGCAGCGCGTGGCCGACGATACGCCGCCCGAGGAAATTGATCTGACCGGCATTACCACCGCCGACATCCGAACGATCACCAAGCACGATATTTTTGATTTTCTTGACCATGCGCGCAGTGCTGACAACGGTCCCAAGGCCCGCGCACGGAAGTTGAGCGCCCTGAAGGGCTTTTTCAACTATATGTGTACGCAAGTCAATCGGCTGCCCGCGAACCCCACGGAAAACATCAGCCTCGGCTCGCCGGCCAGGGCTCTGCCCAAATATCTGACTCGGGACGAGGCCGTCACTTTGTTAAGTAATATACAAAGTGATTTTTACGAGCGTGATTACTGCATATTGACGTTATTTTTGAACTGCGGCATGCGGTTAGCCGAGCTTGTCACGATTGACATGGGTGATTTTCGCGATGACACGATCCGCATTGTCGGCAAGGGCAGCAAGGAGCGGCTTGTTTATTTGAATGACGCCTGTCTGGATGCGCTGCAGCGCTATAAAAAGGTGCGCACTTCCCTGCCGAACCTTGTGGACAGGGACGCTCTGTTCGTCTCCAAGCGCACCGGCAAGCGGCTGTCTGCGCGTCGGATCGAGCAAATCGTCGCGCGCTGTCTGCAAAGCGCCGGTCTGAGCGGACGCGGGTTTTCCCCGCACAAGTTGCGCCACACCGCCGCCACGCTTATGTATCAGGGCGGCGTCGATATGCTGGCCTTGAAGGAGATTTTGGGACACGAGAACGTCTCCACGACCCAGATCTACACCCACATCAACCGTGAGCAGCTGAAAAAGGCTGTAGCCGCCTCCCCGCTGGCCACCCAGAAATACGTGGAGCAAAAGCCGTCAGCGTCCGACGCCCCCGATTCCCATGACGGCGAGTACAGCCCCGACGGCAGCGAAAGCCGCTGACAGCGCCAGCGCCGCGGCAAAACGGACTGCCAGCCGCCGCGCTGTGCCCGGTGTCTCCCGTGCAGCACGCCCGCGCAGCGCGCGGAAAAGTTCCATCGCCAGCCGCACTGCCCAGCCTGCCAGCCACAGGCAGAGAAGCAGCGTACCCACATCAGAAAGCAGCGTGTCCAGCCGATAGCGCAGCAGAGCCGACGCACCGCTTTGCGCTGCCACTGACGCCGCGCAATAGCCCAGGAACAGCCCGCGCGCCGCAAACAGCAGCGCCAGCAAACCGACACCCCACACACAAAAGCCGCACAGCAGCACCAGTATCAACTGCAAAAGGCTCACCGCAAGCTGCGCCCCGAAAGCTGCCGCAAGGCTCGTACCTTCGGGGCGGCTTGTGTAGTAGGCCGCCAGCTGCTGCCCCAGAGGCGTTGTCCCGCTGCGTCCCAGCCAGATGCCCGGCAGGTAACCCGCCAGAAATATCACGCCAAATACCAGCGCCGCCCTGCTTTCCGTCTGCGACGTATGTTCCCGGTGCGGGCGCTCTACCACAGGCCGCAGCATCGGCAGTCCCGGGCGGCGCAGCGCCGTCTGTGCCGCCCGCATCAGCGGCCCGCCCGCAGGGCCGTCAGTGCACCGCCCAACAGGCCCCCTAGCAGCAGTGCCAGCGGCAGCATGGCGTTGCTTCCCTGCCAATCCAGTCTGCCGTTTGCCAGCAGCGTTGCCGCCAGCAGACAGACCGCGTAAAACGCCCCGCAGCCCAGCCCGCACAGCAGCAGCCTTTTCTGCAATCTGCGGGCCAGCACGGCAGCGGACACAGCCGCCCCCACTGCCGCCGCCATACAGGCCATAGGCCGCACTGCGGACAATGGCAGCCCTGTATGCGTCAGCAGAAACGCCGCCAGCGCCAGCAGCAATATGCACATGCCCACACCGCAGCCAAAGGACAGCAGCAGCGCCGCCGCGGCCGGATTTTTAACACCGGTTTTTGGTTTGCGCAGATTTTTAGCCATAACAAAACGCCCCCTTGCACAGTCAACACTATGCAAGGGGGCGTGGGTTTTATGTCAATTACTTCTTGACGGGGGTGGACTTGCTGTCCTTACCGGTGTCCAGCTTCTCCACAGAGGAGATTGCGGAGCGGCGGAAGCGAATCTTTGTGCGGTCACTGCCGGTCTCGATGACGATGGTGTCATCCTTGTCCGCAATGGCGCAGACGATGCCGACGATACCGCCGATGGTGGTGACTTTGTCGCCGATCTCGATGGAGCTGCGCATGGCAGCGTCCTTCTTGTCCTGGCGCTTCTGCGGCAGGTAGATCAGGACGATCATGAACACAATGATAAGGATCATCGGCAGGAAGCTCAGCAGCATTTCAGCCGTGGTAGCCGTGCCGGTGGCGGCATTCAGAAACTGGATCATAGCAAGTATACTCCTTAAAAATAACGATTTCTTCTATTATATCGGATAAATGCGCATTGTGCAAGCGTTTTGCCGGAAAAATCAGATGCGGGTATCAAGTTTATGCACATAGGTGTCGTGGAACTGCTGGAAGGTGCCGTTGTCCAGTGCCTCGCGGATGCGCTCCATCAGGTGATTGTAGAAGTACAGGTTGTGCATGACAGCCAAGCGCATGCCCAGCAGTTCGTCCGCTTTCTGCAAATGGCGGATATACGCGCGGGAGAAATTGCGGCAGACCGGGCAGTCACAGTGCGGGTCGATGGGCGACTCGTCGCGCTCGTATTTCAGGTTCTTGATATTGATGATGCCGTCCCAGGTGAACAGATGCCCGTGGCGCGCGTTGCGGCTGGGCATGACGCAGTCGAACAGATCAACGCCGCGGTAGACGCCCTCAATGATGTTGCCCGGCGTGCCGACGCCCATCAGATAGCGGATTTTGTTTTTCGGCGCAAACGGCTCTACGGCAGAGATGATGTCATACATGACCTCGGCGGGCTCACCGACGGCCAGACCGCCGATGGCGTAGCCGTCCAGATCATACTCGGCGATCTGCTTCATGTGCTCAACGCGCAGGTCGGCGAACGTGCAGCCCTGGTTGATGCCGAAAAGCAGCTGGTCGGGATTGACGGCCTTTTCCTCATGCTTCAGGCGGTTCATCTCGTCCTTGCAGCGCAGCAGCCAACGGGCCGTGCGGGCGCAGCTGTTCTTGGCGTACTCGTAGGTAGCCGGGTTTTCGACGCACTCGTCAAAGGCCATGGCAATCGTAGAGCCAAGGTTTGCCTGGATCTGCATGCTCTGCTCCGGTCCCATAAAGATACGGTGGCCGTCGAGGTGGGAGTTGAAGGTCACGCCCTCCTCCGTAATATGGCGCAGCTTGGCCAGACTGAACACCTGAAAGCCGCCGCTGTCGGTCAGGATGGGGCCGTCCCACTTGGTAAACTTGTGCAGACCGCCCATCTCAGCCACGAGTTTGTCGCCCGGGCGCAGGTGCAGATGATAGGTGTTGCACAGCATGACCTGTGCGCGGATGTCTTTGAGGTCCAGCGCCGACAGACCGCCCTTGATGGCGGCAGCCGTGGCAACATTCTGGAATGCAGGGGTCTGGACCGTGCCGTGCACCGTGGCAAATTCGCCGCGGCGGGCAGCCCCTTCCTGTTTGATAAGGCGGTAAGGCATAGCTTTCTATCTCCGTTTTAAAAATATTTCATCGAAAAAGGCGGCGCAGGGGGCTTTTTCCCTGCACCGCCTAATAGATTATTATAAAAGAAAATCCGTGGTTCGTCAACTGTAAATCGGCAGGCTCACCACCCCTGCCGGGAAAATTATTTTACCCTATAGCGCAAAATGGTTTTTGAGCCTGTTTTTTTCTGTGCGGGTGGCATTGCTCAGGTAGATTTCCCGGTGACCTTCCTCCGTGCGCGTCAGGCTGTGGGCGTGTACAAATTCGTCCATTTTTGCGAAAGAAACCGGCTCATCGTCATACGCGCCGACATGCAAAAGCTGCACACAGGTTTCGCCCGGCAAGGTGCCGAAGCGGACTTCTTCCAAGAGCGGGTTTGGTTTTCGGTGTTTTGTACGTTCCAGCGCATCGCACACGCCGTCCTCTCCGACAAAATCCGGCTGGCGGATCACGAGAGTGTAGCGCAGCTTTTCCTTGATGAGCTCGCAGTTCTCAATTTTCTGCCAGACGCCCTCCAGTGGGTACACGGCAAAGTCGTCATACTCGCCTTTTGCAGTCTTTTTGTAAGCCATTTTGACCGCATAGGCCACGGAATACAATGCCGATACGCGGTTTGAAAAATCCGTGTCATTCGGGTTTCCTTCACCGTTTATCATGATGCAGCTTTGTGTCGGAACCGTCACCAAGACCGGGGTTGTTTTTGCGCCGTAAAGCTGCTTTTCCTGCCTTCTCCATTCGTATTTCATAAAAAGCGCCTCCTTGCGCTTTTCAGAATACCGCAGAAAGCATGACACCCCCTGTCATGTTTTATATTTTTCTGCCATGCGGGTCAGCTTTTCTTTCATGCTGCGCCGCAATTCGTCGGGTTCCAGGATTTCAACTGCGTCACCATAGGACAAAATGTAGCTATACAGCGTTTTTTCTGGCATATCGACGGTCACATACAGGCTTCCCTGCGCATCCTTCTCCACGGTATCGGTTAATTCGTCATAGACGCGGAAGGCAGCCGCCGGGGAGAATTTCAGCCTTACCGAGATCAGCCGCTCCTGCTGTATCGTCGGTTTTAGCTCCGGGACATCCGCCTTCCTGCGCAGGAAGGTCTCCGGCAGAAGCGTCAAATCCTTGATGCGGGTCAGCTTGAAAAAGCGGTAGTCGTTTCGCAAAAGGCAGAAGCCGTACAAATACCAGTCCTTGCTCTTGAAAATCAGCTTGACCGGTTCCACCGTGCGGACAGTGCCGCCGCCTTCGCCCGCAAAATACGAAAAGCTGACCCTGCGGCAGCTGAAAACAGCCCTTTTGAGCTCGTCGAACAGCTCCGCACCCGCCGTATTTTTGTGCCAGTCGGAAAAATCGACCTCGATCCAATTTGCGCCCTGCATCCGGAAAAGCCCGCCCAATTTGGTAAGCAGTTCATCGGTCCGGCTGTCTTCCGCTACAGCAAGGCCCTGCAGTGCCATCAAGATTTGCTCTTTTTCCTGCGGCGTCAGCAGCGATTTCTCCAGCACAAACTCCGGCAGGATAAAAATACCGCCGCCCTTTCCCTGCACAGTATAAATCGGTATCCCGGCAGCACTGATGGCATCCAGGTCGCGGTAAATCGTTCTTACCGATACTTCAAATTTTTCTGCCAGCTCGGGGGCCGTGGCTCTGCCCTTGTCCAACAGATGATACACGATTTTGAACAGTCTGCCCTGCTCCATACAGTGCCCCCTCGCATCACAACAAAAGCGCCGAAGATCTGCCCCGGCGCTTTCGCAAAAGATATTTTCTGTTACCGAATGAACATCGCATCACCAAAGCTGAAGAAGCGGTACTTTTCCTCAACGGCGACCTTGTAGGCGGCCATCGTCTTGTCGTAGCCGTAGAAGGCAGCAATCAGCATGATAAGGGTGCTCTCCGGCAGGTGGAAGTTCGTAATCAGGCCGTCGATGGCTTTCAGCTCGATGCCGGGATAGATGAAGATGCTGGTATTCCCGCTGCACGGCACGATCTTGCCGTACTTAGCCCAGACAGATTCCAGCGTGCGGCAGCTCGTTGTGCCCACGGCAATGACGCGGTGGCCCGCGGCGCGGGTCTCATTGATGAGCTTCGCCGTCTCCTCGCTGACGGAGTACCACTCGCTGTGCATCTGGTGGTCCTCAATGGATTCCTCATTCACGGGACGGAAGGTGCCCAGGCCGACATGCAGCGTGACCTCGGCAATGTTGACGCCGCGGGAGCGGATCGTATCCATCAGCTGCGGGGTAAAGTGCAGGCCCGCGGTGGGCGCGGCGGCGCTGCCCAGTTCCTTGGCGTAGACGGTCTGGTACTGGCTCTGATCCTCGAGTTGCTTCGTGATGTAGGGCGGCAGCGGCATCTTGCCGAACTCGTCCAGCTTCTCGTACAGTGTCTCGGTGTCGTAGGTAAAGGTTACATACTTATTGCCGTCAGGCAGCGTCTCATCCACCACGGCGGTCAGGCTGCCGTCGCCGAACTCCACTTTCGTGCCCGGCTGCATCCGCTTGCCGGGGCGGGCCAGGCACTCCCAGGTATCGCCCTTGACCTGACGCAGCAGCAGCAGCTCGCAGACAGCGCCTGTGGGCACCTTGGTGCCCATCAGGCGGGCAGGCAGAACCTTGGAGTTATTGACAACGAGCAGATCGCCCTTTTCAAGATAATGCGGCAGCTCATGGAATACCGAGTGCAGGATCTTATCATTTTTGCGGTCCAGCACCATCAAACGGGCGGCATCGCGGGGGTCGGCAGGCTCCTGCGCGATCAGCTCCTTCGGCAGGTCGTACCAGAAATCTTTTTTGAGCATTTTTGTATCATCCTTTTTTACTTTAAAGCGTTATTGCCTTGACATTCTTATGTGGGAATATTATAATGAATCCAAACACAGAGGCGCGAAGCGCATCAGTACCGGCTTTCATCATGCTCTGCCAGGGGCGAGAGCCGGGAAAGGGTTCTTCGCCGAAGAAAATGCGCGGCACGCATTTTCTGGGTCCGCAGCCGAACAGGTGCGGGACTGTCACGCTGTAAAACAGTGTGTTGCGCTGTGCTATATGCAATATGATATTATATTGCATTTTGTGCCGGTTTTCAAGCCGGTTTTTTTATTATCTGTGCAAATTTCCGTGGGAGCCGCATAGATATAAGGAAGGGTATCGCGAAAGGAAGGTCTCAGTCGGGATGAAACAGTACAATGTTGGTGTTATCGGTGCAACCGGTATGGTCGGCCAGCGCTTTATTACGCTGCTGGAAAATCACCCCTGGTTTAATCTGGTTGCCCTTGCGGCCAGCGCACGCAGCGCTGGCAAAACCTATGAGGAGGCCGTCGGCAGCCGCTGGTTGATGAAGACCCCCATGCCCGAGAGCGTTAAAAAGATGGTCGTGCTGGACGCCGCCAATGTGGAGGAGGTCGCCGCCAAGGTCGATTTTGTCTTTTGCGCCGTCAACATGAAGAAGGACGAGATCAAGGCACTGGAGGAGGCCTACGCCAAGGCCGAGTGCCCGGTCGTGTCCAACAACAGCGCGCACCGCTTTACCCCTGACGTGCCGATGGTCGTACCCGAGATCAACGCCGACCACGTCGACATCATCCCTGCCCAGCGCAAGCGTCTGGGCACCAAGCGCGGCTTTGTGGCCGTCAAGTCCAACTGCAGCCTGCAGAGCTATGTGCCTGCCCTGCATCCCCTTCGCAAATACGGCATCTCTGACGTGCTCGTCTGCACCTATCAGGCCATCTCCGGCGCAGGCAAGACGTTTGAGACCTTCCCCGACATCCTCGACAACGTCATTCCCTACATCGGCGGCGAGGAGGAAAAGAGCGAGCAGGAGCCGCTGAAGCTGTGGGGCCGCATCGAGGGCGACAAGATCGTCTCGGCCGAGTCCCCCCGCTTTACGGCCCAGTGCCTGCGCGTGCCTGTCTCTGACGGCCACATGGGCGCGGTGTTCGTGCGCTTTCAGAATAAGCCTTCTAAGGAAGAAATTCTGCAGGCCTGGAAGGAATTCCACGGTCCCGCACAAGATCTGAAGCTGCCCAGCGCCCCGAAGCAGTTCCTGCATTACTTTGAGGAAAATGACCGCCCGCAGCCCAAGCTGGACCGTATGCTGGAAAACGGCATGGCTGTCAGCATTGGCCGTCTGCGTGAGGATAACCAGTACGACTACAAGTTCGTCTGCCTGTCCCACAACACGCTGCGCGGCGCTGCCGGCGGTGCGGTGCTGCTGGCCGAGCTGCTGGCTGCCAAGGGCTATTTTGACTGATCGGCTGCGCATGGCAGCCTTGGTGTAAGGAGAATTCGTATGAAGAGACCCGTATTTACCGGTGCCGCCGTGGCGATCATCACCCCGATGAACACCGACGGCAGCGTCAACTATGACGAGCTTGGCCGCATCATCGACGACCAGATTGCCCACAGCACGGATGCCATTGTCATCTGCGGCACGACGGGTGAGTCCCCGACGCTGACCGACGAGGAGCACACCGAGTGCATCCGCTATACCGTCAAAAAGGTGGCAGGCCGCGTCCCGGTGATTGCGGGTACCGGCTCCAACGACACGAAGTACGCCATCTGGCTGTCCCAGCAGGCTGAGGCCGACGGTGCCGACGCACTGCTGCTGGTCACGCCCTACTACAACAAGACGAGCCAGGCGGGCCTGCTGGCCCACTACACAGCCATTGCGGACGCCGTGCATATCCCCTGCATCCTGTACAATGTGCCCAGCCGCACGGGCTGCAACCTGACGCCCGCCACGCTGGCAGAGCTTGCGAAGCACCCGAACATCAACGCCGTCAAGGAGGCCAGCGGCAACATCAGCCACGTGGCCGAGATCGCAGCGGCCTGCGGTGACAGCCTGAACATCTACTCCGGCAACGATGACCAGATCGTGCCGCTGCTGGCTCTGGGCGGCAAGGGCGTGATCAGCGTGCTGTCCAACGTAGCCCCGCAGTACACCCATGACATCTGCGCCAAATGGTTCGCCGGTGAGACTGCCGAGAGCCTGTCCATGCAGCTCAAGGCGGTGCCGCTTATCAAGGCACTGTTTGCCGACGTCAACCCCATCCCGGTCAAGTGGGCCATGAACCGCCTTGGCTGGAATGCCGGCGACTGCCGTCTGCCGCTCGTTGCGCCCTCCGCCGCAGTGCAGGCGCAGCTGGAGACTGCCATGCAGGAGTTCGGCCTGCTGAAATAATTTCACAGCCGACCCACTGCCATGCCGCGGGTCGGCTTTTTGCTTTTGCACGACTTTTGCATGAAAGGAACAATAACACATGACGGATATTATCATTCAGGGCATCTATGGCCGTATGGGCCGCGCACTGGTCGAGAAGATCGGTGCGCGCGAGGATTGCCGCATCGTCGCCGGTGTGGATCGCGAAGCCGGGCGGATCGGCGAGATCCCCGTTTACGCCGGGTTTGACGCACTGCCCTGCAAGGGCGTCATCATCGATTTTTCCTCACCTGCCGGGGCGGTTGCAGCAGCGCAGTACGGTGCCGCCAACGGTCTGCCCTGCGTCATCTGCTCCACCGGCCTTTCCAGGGAGGATGAGGCTGCACTGGAGGCTGCCAGCACCAGGACGCCGATCTTCCGCAGCGCAAACATGTCGGTGGGTGTCAACGTGCTGATCGAGCTGGCCCGCCAGGCTACGAAGATCCTGGGCGGCGAGTTTGACATTGAGATCATCGAGAAGCACCATCATAACAAGCTGGACGCGCCCAGCGGCACAGCGCTGATGATTGCCGACGCCATCAACACCGAGGCGAACGGCAAATATGAGTACGTCTATGACCGCACGCAGGTTCGCCAGAAGCGCGGCGCACAGGAGCTGGGCATCAGCTCCATCCGCGGCGGCGGCATTGTGGGCGAGCACGATGTGCTGTTCTGCGGCCCCGACGAGGTCTTGACGCTGAGCCACAGCGCGGGCAGCCGCGGCGTCTTTGCCGACGGTGCCGTACAGGCTGCGCTCTATATTGCTGCGCTGGCCCCCGGCTATTACACGATGACCGACCTGCTGCGAGGTAAACTGATATGCGAATGAACGGCAACGACCTTGCCGCCTGCGCGGTCATCGCACTGGGCGTCGGCGGCGTAGTTGTCGGCTCTCTGCTGGGCGTCGGCAATCAGGCTGTGACCCTGCCCGCGGTCAATCCACAGCCCGTAGTCGTGGATATGCCGGCAGAGCCGGAACCAACCGCTACACCGGAGCCGACCCCCGAGCCGACGCCAACCGTCGAGACCGTGCACTTTTCCGCCACGGGCGACGACCTGATCCACGATGGTATCTTTTTGCAGGCTAAGGAGCGCGGCGGCGACCACTACGATTTTGACGCCGCTTACGCAGCCATGCAGGGCTACTACGACCGGTTTGATGTGAACTGGCTCAATCAGGAGACGCTCGTCAACGACGAGTTCGCCGCCAGCGGCTATCCGATGTTCTCCACCCCCGGCGAGATCACCGACACGCTGTATAATTTGGGCTTCCGCGTGTTCAGTCTCTCCAACAATCACAGCTACGACAAGGGGGCGGCGGGCATTGAGGCATCCATGGCACACTGGGCTGCCATGCCGGACGATGTGGTCACAATGGGCTTTTACAATCTGGAGACCTATGACAACTACGCCTACCAGACCGTCAACGGCATCACGTTCGGCTATCTCTCCTATACGGAGCACACCAACGGCCTGCCCACGCCGTCCGGCACAGACTATGGCGTTGTGTATCTGGACGACCATGAAACGATTGCCAAACAGATCGCTGATATGCGCCCGAACTGCGATGTTCTTATCGTCAGCGCCCACATGGGCACCGAGGGCACGCACGAGGTCAACGACTTTCAAAGGGAGACTGCTCAGTGGCTGGCCGACCAGGGCGTCGATGTCATCATCGGCACCCACCCGCATGTAGTACAGAACGCCGCATGGCTGACCGGCGTGAACGGCAACACGACCTTCATCGTCTACAGCCTGGGCAACTTCATCAACGCGCAGTCCTCGCGCGATAATGTCATCGGCGCGATTCTGGACGTGTATTTTGATAAGACGACCCAGCCTGACGGCAGTGTGAGCATTGCCATCCGTGACCCGAAGCTGCACTGCGTTATCAGCCAGTATGAGGCCGGGTACAAGAATATCCGGGTCATCCCCTACAGCCAGTACACAGACGAACTGGGTGCAGCACACGGAGAGTTCACCCTCTCCCGCGAATACATAGAGAGCATGCTCCGCAGTACGATTGACGAGGAGTTCCTCACGTTAGATTGAATGAAAGGATGATTTTTATGTACGGTGTCAGCAAGATCAGCAGCGAGCAGAACATTATGCTCACCACCTTCCCCGGTGCCCAGTACAGCGCACAGAGCCTGGCCGAGCATCTGGACGTTTTTGCCAAGGCCGGTATTGTGGTCGATATGATCTGCCAGAGCGCGCCCCGCGGCTCCGCGGTGGATTTCAGCTTTACGACGAGCTATGACAACTTTGCCGCCGTTATGAGGGCTCTGCCAGCCGCAGCCAAGGCCAATCCCCCGCTGGTCTCCGGCGGCTACAGCAAGATCAACCTCTTTGGTGAGGAGATGGTCACCAGCTGCGGCGTCGCCGCCCGTGCGCTGGCCGCACTGGCCGGTGCAGGTATTGAAATCGTGCTCATCACAACGAGCGACCTTGACATCTCCCTGCTGATCCGCCAGCAGGACGAGGACACCGCCCTCGATGCCCTGCATAAGGCGTTTGCAGTCTGACGGCAATCAAAAAACAGGTGCAACCCCATTTAAAGGGCTGCACCTGTTTTTTATTTATTCTTGCGGTAGCACTTTGCTGCCAGAAATGGCAGGAATACAACCCCATACATGATGGCACTGATTGCCACATCTGTCCAGCTGATGATCTGATTTGAAATATCCGCCGTACCGGTCCAGACTAAGACCATGCTGTTGTTGAGGTAGTGCAGCACCACGGGGAGCCAGATATTTTTGCCGCACTTCTCATACGCAAAGGTGAAAAATACACCGAGCGTCACGCAGACAACAAGCTGTGCGGCAATGCTCTGCAGTGAGGTGTCGGGACTGTAGAAGAAAAGATTCAGCGGCAGATGCCACAGCCCCCACAGCACGCCTACCGCCAGTGCGCCGCGCCGTGCGCCGAAGCGGCCTTGCAGGGCTGGCATCAGGTAGTAGCGCCAACCATATTCCTCGCCAAAAAACGGCAGAAAGCTCAAAAAGAAGTTCGGTACAAGCACCACTGCCATAACCCACGGTGCAGATGTGCGCCAGTAGGCCAGATATTCAGCCCAGCTATCACCGCCCTGCATCGCCATCGAAAGAAAGACCATAGCGGTCTTGACCGCAAGGAAATAGACGCAGATGACAAGAGCCGTCAGCAGCTTGCCGTGCAGGCGCAGACCGTAGTCTTCGCGCTTTGTCTTTTTCTCGGTCAGCAGGAAGATCCAGCCCTGCACCGACGCGATAATGATGACAAAGTTTGCAATATTCAGCCAGCCCTCCTGCGGCAGGAACGCAGACAGAACGCTCATGGCGAGCATCAGTGCAGTGGCCGTGATATGCAGGATGTAAAACCGCATGGGCATATCTGGCCGTTTTGCCAGCAAAAACGCCAGCATAACGCCCGCCGCCGGGTAGAACATCTGGGCGTTGGCAAAAACCGAGGTATCCCGCCCGTTTTGCAGGCAGATGTACAAAAGCGGCATCATCAGAAACGGAATTGCGTAAGCACAGAGCGCAAAGACAGTCAGCTCTTTTTTATTCGTTTTCATCGTCGTCCTCCTTTGGGTTTTCCAACTCAGCGTGGCGTTTTTTGTAAGCCTTCATGCTGAGCTGCAGCAATGCAAAGCACAGCACCCAGGTACAGACCCCCATGATGACCGCCTGCAGCACCGCAATGCCCGCGCCAAGCGCTGCAAATTTGATAAGCCCCCACACAAACACGGCAGCACCGCCCACAACGGACACAGCGGCATTGGTTTTCGTGTTCGCCTTAAGGTGGCGGTCCCAGATACCGGCACGCAGATCACTTATGACCGAATAGGCACTCCCCAGCATAAAGATAAACCATTCTGCCGCCATCTCCCGCGGGGTAAAGCCCAGCAGACTTTCGATGATCAGTGCCGCCAGCAGCAGCACCCACAGCGCCCAGAAGCCGCAGGACTCAATTTTTAAAAGGGTCTGCTTTTGCATTTCATCAAGATTGTCGCGCTTAAAAAATTCTTTTATGTTCATCGCTCATTCCTCCCAGAACAGCTCGTCCAATGTCTTGCCCAGCACCCTGCAGATGCTGCGGCAGAGGTTGATGGTGGGGTTGTACTCACCTTTTTCGATTGCATTGATGGTCTGGCGGGACACGCCCACCACCGCCGCCAGATCCGCCTGGGTCATATCCAGCGCAGCGCGGGCGGCCTTCAGCTTCAGATTCTTTGCCATTGCCTTCGTTTCCTTTCCTCTTGCTGTGACTTTACTATAGCACGTGCCTTACATTATGTCAAGTATATATTACTTTTTGAAAAATAAATTTTCCCTGTAAAACCCACACTTGCGGCAATTCGCCCACTGTGCTATGATAGTTTTTATAGATTATGATAAAGGAAGTTTGGCTATGAAGTACAGCTTTCCCGCTTTTGAAAACGGCTTTATCCGCGCTGCTGCGGCCAGCCCCGCCCTGCGCGTGGCCGACTGCACCTACAACGCCGACCAGATCATCGGCGTCATGCGCGAGTACGCCGAAAAAAATGTGCAGCTGCTCTGCCTGCCGGAGTTTGCGCTGACCGGCTACACCTGCAGTGACCTGTTCTTGCAGGATACCCTGCTGCGTGGGGCCGAGGACGGCCTTGCCGCGATTTTGAAGGCCAGCGAGGGACTGAACGTCGTTGTCCTCGTCGGCCTGCCTGTGCGCCATAACGGCAAGCTGTACAACTGTGCGGCGGTGCTCTGCAACGGTGAGCTGCTGGGTCTGGTGCCGAAAGTACACCTGCCCAACTACGGCGAGTTTTACGAGAAGCGCCACTTTATCCCCGGTATGCGTGAGCCCGAGTGCATCGAGCTGGCCGGGCAGGAGACGCTGATCGGCACGAACCTTCTGTTTGCCTGCAAACAACTGCCCGCCTTTGTGCTGGCAGCCGAGGTCTGTGAGGACCTGTGGTCTCCCATCCCGCCGAGCTGTGCTCACGCACTGGCCGGGGCTACCGTTGTGGCAAACCTGTCCGCCAGCGATGAAACCGTCGGCAAGGCAGCCTACCGCCGTGAGCTGGTCTGCGGGCAGAGCGCGCGTCTGCTGTGTGCGTACCTCTACGCCGACGCAGGCCATGGCGAAAGCACCACAGACATGACGTTCGCGGGCCACAACCTGATTGCCGAGAATGGCAGTCTGCTGGCCGACGCTGCACCGTTTGCGGGCGAGGATGCCGTGACCGAGCTGGACCTGGGCCGCATGGTGCAGGAGCGCCAGCGCAACACGACGTTTATGCCGGAAACGAACGGCTACACCACTGTGGAATTTGAGCTGCCGCCCGTGGAGCTGGCGCTGATCCGCCCTGTCTCCTGCACGCCGTTTGTGCCGCAGGACGCCGCGACCCGCGCCGAGCGGTGCGAGCTGATTCTGCGCATCCAGGCCGAGGGCCTTGCCAAGCGCATGGAGCACACCCACGCCAAGTGCGGCGTGCTGGGTATCTCCGGCGGGCTGGACAGCTGCCTGGCCCTGCTGGTGGCCGTGCGCGCCTGTAAGGTGCTGGGCCGCGACGCGAAGGATATTGTGGCCCTGACGATGCCCTGCTTCGGCACGACGAAGCGCACGCGCTCCAACGCCGAGATTCTGTGCGAGGCTTTGGGCGTGACGTTCGGAGAGATCAACATCACCGAGACCGTCAAGAGCCACTTTGCGGACATCGGCCAGCCCGCCGACAAGTACGATGTAACGTTTGAAAACTGCCAGGCCCGCGTGCGCACGCTGGAGCTGATGGACTATGCCAACAAGAACGGCGGCTTTGTCATCGGCACAGGCGACTTAAGCGAGCTGGCGCTGGGCTGGGCCACCTACAACGGCGACCACATGAGCATGTACGGCGTCAACACCGGCGTGCCGAAAACGCTGGTGCGCCATATTGTGCAGTACGTGGCCGACACCTGCGGCAATGACACGCTGCGGGACGTGCTGGTGGATATTCTGGACACCCCCGTCAGCCCCGAGCTGCTGCCCACCGCCGCAGACGGCACGATTGCCCAGCAGACCGAAAAACTCGTCGGCCCGTATGAGCTGCACGACTTCTATCTCTACTATGTGTTGCGCTTTGGGTTCAGTCCAACAAAAATCTACCATCTGGCCCGCACAGCCTTTGACGGCCGGTATGAGCCGGAGGTCCTGCTGGCGTGGCTGAAAAATTTCTACCGCCGCTTCTTTGCCCAGCAGTTCAAGCGCAGCTGTCTGCCCGACGGCCCGAAGGTCGGCTCGGTCACGCTGTCCCCCCGCGGCGACTGGCGCATGCCCAGCGACGCCTGCAATACGCTGTGGATGGCAGAATTAGAAAAACTGGAAGTCTGATCGCGTCACTCGCGTATAAAAATGCCCGGAACCACTTGCACGGTTCCGGGCATTTTTTATAGCTTTTTGATTTTGGCGTTCAGTGCGTCGTAGGTGTAGAGTGTGTTGAGCACCTGCAGCAGCTCCTTTTTGCTCAACCGCGGCGGCAGACCGAGGCGGCGCAAAAACACCCGGCGGTTCTCGGCGCTGTTGGCCGTGCCGGAGATGCCCCAGTCGTACAAATCGGTGTACGTGATGGAGCGCGACTGGGTCGTTTTCTGCTGGCAAGCAGTTTTACTTGCCAGGGCGGTTTCAAGGCCCTGTACAATCAAATCGTCGGATACGCCCTCGACGCCGAGCAGTCCCTCCTTGCCGGGCTCGGCCTTGCGTGACTCCTTGCCCGCAATCGCCGGGACGTAGGCCTGCAGGACATGCTCCGCACCGACAAGACCCGTGACAAAGTGGCGAATCTTGAACCCGGCGGCGTCGGAGTCTGTCAAAATGATAAGCCCCTGCGCTGCAGCAATGCGCTTGAGTAGCCTTTGCAGCGTGCCGTCCTTGAACACCCGGAAGCCGTCCGTCGTCAGGATCGTGCCGTCCACGATATTGCTAAGGCGTGCGGCGTCGTATTTGCCCTCCACCAGCAGGACTTGTTCCAATTTCAGCATTTATGCCCTCCCGGCCAGCGCCAGCTCACACAGCGCCTTCTGCATTAAAAGGTCGGCGTCCAGCTTGCTGCTTTTCAGGTCGGTGTCCAGTCTTTGCAGAATGTGCAGGCAGTCCTCCAGCTGGGCACGCTTGAAGCGCAACGCGGTTTTTTCGGTAGAATTGAGGCGGTAATTCCAATTGCCCTTGTAGCCAAAGTCCTTGGCCACATCGCCGAGGCCCCGGCGGCTGCGGCGGCCCAGCAGCACGCGGTACAGATCCAGATAGTTGCTGATGAGTGCGCCGGTAATCATGATCGGCTCGTTTTGCAGCGCCAGCAGCGTTTTCAGCTTTTGCTGGGCCTTATCGGCCTGGCCGCTCGTCAGCAGCTTGACCATATCGAACGTGTCCGCGTCGAGCGTGACCGTGCCGAGCCGGCTGACCATTTCTTTTGTAATTGTGCTGTAGTTGGCCAGCGCAGCCAGCTTTTCGACCTCATTTTTAAGCAGGAACTGATCCTCGCCGCAGCGGGCCAGCAGCGCAGCTTCGGCGCCGGGGGCAAAGTCCGCACCGGCCTCCTTCGCCCAATCACGGGCCATGGCCTGTAAAGCCGCGCCCGTGGGGCGGTTGAGCTGTACACAGTAGCCGAGCTTCTCGCAGCTGGCAATGAGCTTTTGCTCCCGCTTGCCGGGGCGCAGTTTGCCGTAGCTTTCCTCGATGATGCTCGTCAGCACAAAGATGGCGTTCTCGGTGTCGGCCAGCGTGTCGCAAAGCTCCTGCAAATCCTTGTCGGAATAGGTTGACGGACGGATCAGCGGCATGAGTACCAGGCGTTTGCCGCCGAAGAATGAAATCGTACCGGCAGCTAGCACGATCTCCTCCACCGAGGGGGTCGGCCCGTCCAGCACCGTCGTCTCGGGGTCGTCGCGGTTCAGATATTTCAGCGTCTTCTGCGCCGCCGTGTGGACGAGCGCCTCGTCCGATGCGTAGAAATAGTAGAGCGCGCAGCCTGCCTTCAGGCGTTTTTCCAGCTCCTTTTCACTGTACAGCAATCGTCTGTGCCTCCTCCCAAATCATGCTGCGGCCCGGGCGCAGGGTCAGTCCGGGCGTGTCCTCGCCATAGCGCAGGGTGCAGCCCGCAGCGTCGTCCAGCCAGCGCGGTGCGGCAGCGGTGTACAAAATTGCGTCGGGCCGCACGGAATCGGACAGCGTGCCCGGTGCGCAGAGGACATCCACCCGCACCGGCTCTGCCAGCTCGAGCCTGCCTGCCCCCACGGCAATGTGCCGTTCCCCCACGCCCAGCACAGCGAGGTTTGCGCTTTTATTATGATACAGGTCCAGCGTCAATCCGTCAAGCACCGGACGGGTCGTAAAGTCGGCAAGCTCCTGCACCGTCACGATCTCTGCCGCGGAAAATTCCATCTGCGTCGGCTTGGCGCGCAGGTCAACGACCAGCGCGGGCTCCTGTCTGATGCGCCCGACCAGATAGTTCTGCACGGCGCTCCAGTTGCTCTCCCCGCCGCGGAAGAACACCACAGCCTGCCCGTCCTGCACGCAGACGACACAGGGATTGTTGGACGCGCCGACCAGATTGATCTGCACAACATCTCGCTGCATCCAGACGCCCAGCCCCACGGCCAGCACTGTGCAGAGCGCCGCCGCGGGCAGATAGAGCCGCAGCCTCCCGGCATGCCAGAAGCAGACCGCCAGCGCGCCCAGCACAGCCAGCGCAAACAGCGTGTACCGCTGCGGCAGACAAATCGACGCAAACGGCAGTGCGGCGCAGCACCGTACCAGCCAGAGCAGCCCCTTGAGCCAGAGACTCAGCACGAGGGCCGTCAGGTTCGTGATTGCCGCAAAAAACGGCACGGCGCTGCATACCAGCAGCAGGATGCCCAGCTGCAGGGCGGGCTGAACCATCCAGACGACCAGCAGGTTGCAGAGCACCCCGACCAGGCTGGCCGCCATGCCGTGGGCCACCAGCACCGGCAGCGTGGCAAGGCTGGCAAGCACTGCCGTTTGCACAGGCTCTGCCACTTGGCATAGCGCCTTGACGGCGGCGGGCTTGTCCTGCGCTGCGCGCTGCTCGGTGCGGGCCAGTGCTGCCGCAGCCTGCACGCCCAGCACGGCGCAGAACGACAGCTGAAAGCCAAGGTCGCACGGCGCATAGGCGTTTTGCAGCCCCAGCAGGATGGCCGCAAAGCTCGTTGAGGTCAGCAGGTCGGGCGGCAGCAGGAAGAAGTCCCCCACCAGCGCCACCAACAGCACGATCCCGGCGCGCGATACAGAGACCGGCATTCCGGTCAGCAGCAGGTAAAATAGCGCCGCCGCAGCGCGCAGCAAAATCAGAGGCTTATAAAATTTCCATTTGCGGCCAAAGCCCAGCAGCCCGCAGAGCAGCGCCAGATGCAGCCCAGACACCGCCAGCAGATGCGATACGCCCGCCGCGCGGAAGGCCTGCTGCACGCTGTCATCCAGACGGCTTTTGTCCGCCAGCAGCATAGCAGCCTCGATGCCGTCCAGCTGCCGCGGCAGCCAGCGGCGCAGTGTGGCCGACCAGCGCTGCCGCAGCCGATACAGCGCAAACCGCGGCGCGCGGCTGGCGTCCAGTGGGTGGTAGCTGCCCAGATACTCCGCCTGCAAATAGACACCCTTGCTTTGGCGGCTCAGGCGGTATTTGTTGTCGGGCCGCTCGGTCAGCGCAAATTTTGCAGTGAACCGCTCCCCCGCACTCTCGCCGGGAAAGGACGCGCACTGAACCTTTACGTTGGCCGCCCTGCCGTCAATTTCAGTCAGCCGCAGCGTACCGCGCAGGCGGCTTTCGCTGTAGGAAGCATCGGCGTCCGTCTCCACCACTGCCGTGCAGGTCACGGTCTGCCCGGCCAGTACCTTGACGGGCCGCACCCATACAAGGGTAAACACCAGAAACCACGCAAGACCGCACAGCGCACCCAGTACCGGGATGGCGCTGTCTCTGCGGCGTTTTATCCATAATAGCGCCAGGCATACCAAAAATGCCGCCGCGGGCACACAGACCAGCGGCGGCAGAATGGCCGCAGCAAGCTCAGCCCCGGCAAAACCGAGACCAAACCAACCGAGCTTTCGTTTCATTGCTTAGTGCAGGAAGAGCGGCAGCGGCTCTAGGAAGAAGATGTCGGTGCGCTTGGCAGCGTCGCCCTCAGCGAGTGCTGCGCAGCAGCCGACTACCGTGCCGGTGCTCTTGGCGGCCAGCGTTTCCAGTGCATGCAGGGAGCCGCCGGTGGAGATAACGTCATCCACGATCAGGATGCGCTTGCCGTCCATATACTCGATGTCCTTCTTGTCGATGACCAGCGTCTGCTTACCGGCAGTCGTGATGGACTGATCCTCGATGATGACAGGCTCACGCATATACAGCTTCGGACCTTTGCGGGCGGGGATCCAGTATTTGCCGCTCTGGCGCGCCATTTCGTAGGCCAGCGGGATGCCCTTGGCCTCTGCGGTCAGGATCACGTCAAACTCGGGGGCTTTTTTCAGCAGAGCTGCGGCGCATGCCTCGGTCAGCTCCACATCACTGAACATGATGAAAGCGGCAATATCCATGTGGTCATTGACCTTGCAGATGGGCAGCTCACGGGTCAGACCCGCAATGTGCAGTGTATAGGTATCTGCCATGTTAGTTTACCTCTCTTTATTGATTCACAAGTGTTTTGTGCAACGCCCAGCATCAGCCCGGAGGCCATGCAAGGCTGCGCTTGGCCAGCACATGAAAGTGCAGGTGCTTAACGCTCTGGCCGCCGTCCGCGCCGACATTGGTCACAACGCGGTAGCCGCTCTCGTCGACGCCCAGCTTTTTGCACAGCTGCGCAATGACCGCGTAGATGTGGCCCAGCAGCGCGGCGTCATCCTCGGTCAGGGCTGCGGCAGACGCAATGTGCTGCTTCGGGATGACGAGAAAATGCACGGGGGCCTGCGGGTCGATGTCGTAGAACGCCAGCAGCTTGTCGTCCTCAAACAGCTTGTTCGAGGGAATCTCGCCTGCGGCGATCTTGCAGAACAGACAATCCTCCATCCGGAATCCCTCCTTTGCAGTGGATTTTATGGCAAAGAATTACTGATTCATTTCCGCCTTGACGATCTCGGGCACAGCGTTCAGTGCGTCGTCGATCTTGGACGTGTCGCGGATACCGGCCATAGCGAAGTCGGGCTTGCCGCCGCCGTTGCCGCCTGCGATAGCGGCAATCTTCTTGACGAGGGCGCCTGCTTTCAGGCCGCGGGCCATGGCGTTCTTGGAAACGCCGACAGCCATCATCGTCTTATTACCGTCGCTGCCGATAAGCACGGTCACGGCGTTGGGGGCCTTGTCGCGCACCTTATCGACCATGTCGCGCAGGGTATCGGCACCGGTACCGGTCAGGTAGGCGGAGACGATGCGCACGCCGTCGATGTCGGCGGCGTTCTCAAACAGGCCGTCGATCTTGGCGGCAGCCATCTGGGCCTTCAGGATTTCAAGCTGCTTGGCGGTCTCCTTCAACTCGGCAGCCAGTGCCTCGGCGCGGGCCGGAGCGTCCTTCAGGTTGTTGGCCTTCAGGGCAACAGCGGTCTTGGCCAAAATCTCGGTGCGGTCATCCAGCAGATCCATCACGCCGAAGGCGGTGGTAGCCTCAATGCGGCGGATACCGGCAGCCACGCTGGACTCGCTCAAAATCTTGAAGCAGCCGATCTGTGCGGTGTTCGTGACATGGGTGCCGCCGCAGAACTCGGTGCTCCAGCCGCCGGCGTCGACAACGCGGACGACACTGCCGTACTTCTCACCGAACAGAGCCATAGCGCCCATCTTCTTGGCTTCCTCGATGGGCAGGTTCTTGACGGTGACGGGCAGAGCCTCGTAAATCTTCTCGTTGACGCGGCGCTCGACCTCGGCCAGCTCGGCGGGGCTGACGGCGCTGAAATGCGTAAAGTCGAAGTGGGTGATCTGGTCGTCCTGATAGCTGCCGGCCTGATGGACATGCTCGCCCAGGACCTCGCGCAGGGCCTTCTGCAGCAGGTGGGTGGCGGTGTGGTTGCGGCAGATGGCGGCACGGCGCTTCTCATCGACGGAAGCGGTGACCTCATCGTCAACGTGGATGGTGCCGTCCAGCAGCTCACAGGTGTGAACGAAATAGCCCTTCGGGGTCTTTTTGACCTGGGTGACCTTCAGCTTGGCGTCGCCGCTGACAAGATAACCGTGGTCAGCGACCTGGCCGCCCATCTCTGCATAGAACGGGGTACGGTCCAGCACGACCAGCACGCCGTCCTTGGCCTCGCCCGCCTCGTCGGTGGCGATGGCATCGACGAGCTCCTCCCCGTCGGACAGAGCCAGAACCTTAGCCTTCTCGGACAGGGTCTCGTAGCCGTCAAACTGGGTGGGCTCGGCGGTCAGCTCACCGAACAGGTCAGCGCTCCAACCGGAAATATCCTTGGCCAGGCGCTCGGCGCGGGCGCGCTCACGCTGCTTGGTCATCTCGATGTGGAACGCGGCCTCATCGACGGCAAAGCCTGCCTCGGCGGCGATCTCACGGGTCAGGTCAAGCGGGAAGCCGAAGGTATCGTTCAGCTTGAACGCCTCGACACCGGACAGGACCTTCTCATGGGCCTCCTTCAGGCGGCCCATCATGCCGGTCAAGATGTTCAGACCTGCGTCGATGGTGCGGCCAAAGCGCAGCTCCTCGGTGCCGATGACCTTCTTAATATAAGACTCATGCTCGCGCAGCTCGGGGTAACCGGCCTCGCTGGACTCGATGACCGTTTCGACCAGCTCGGTCAGGAACGGGCGGTTGATGCCCAGCATACGGCCATGGCGGGCGGCGCGGCGCAGCAGACGGCGCATGACGTAGCCGCGGCCCTCGTTGGACGGCAGGATGCCGTCGGAGGCCATAAAGACGGTGGCACGGATGTGGTCGGTAATCACGCGGATGGAGATGTCGTCCTTCTCGTTCTCGCCGTACTTCTTGCCCGAGATGCGCTCGACGTGGTGCAGAACGGCGGCAACGGTATCGACCTCGAACAGGTTGTTGACATCCTGCATGACGACGGCCAGACGCTCCAGGCCCATGCCGGTATCAATGTTCGGCTTGGCCAGCAGCTCATAGTTGCCCTTGCCGTCGGCATCATACTGACTGAACACGAGGTTCCAGATCTCCATGAAGCGGTCACAGTCGCAGCCGACGCCGCAGGTCGGCTTGCCGCAACCGTACTTCAGGCCGCGGTCATAGTAAATCTCAGAGCAGGGGCCGCAGGGGCCGGAGCCGTGCTCCCAGAAGTTGTCCTCCTTGCCTAGGCGGACCATGTGATCCTCGGGAATGCCGACTTCCTTCGTCCAGATGTCGTAGGCCTCGTCATCCTCCTGATAAACCGAGATGTACAGACGGTCAGCGGGAATCTCGAGTTCCTTGGTCAGGAACTCCCACGCCCAAGGAATGACTTCCTTCTTGAAGTAATCCTGGAAGCTGAAGTTGCCCAGCATCTCAAAGAAGCAGCCATGGCGGGCCGTGATGCCGACGCGCTCAATATCCGGGGTGCGGATGCACTTCTGGCAGGTGGTCACGCGATGCCGCGGCGGCTCCTCCTGACCGAGGAACCATTTCTTCATAGGGGCCATGCCGCTGTTGATCAGCAGCAGGCTGGGGTCATCCTTCGGAACCAGCGGGAAGCTGCCCAGACGCAGGTGGCCCTTCGTCTCAAAATAATGCAGGTACTTTTCGCGAAGCTCGTTCAATCCGGTCCATTGCATAGGTGTTGTTCTCCAATCCATAAAATTGCGATGCAGGGTCCGCCACAAAAAATTACAGCCCACGCCCCAATACAGGGACGAAGGCTGTTATGCTTCCGTGGTACCACCCGGTTTGCAGCGCCGCAAGAATATAATACAACAGCACTGCCGCTTTGTGTCTGCGTTAACGCCGCAGGTACGCTCGGCTCTGCGCCGAAAGCTCCGGGGTGGCTCTGCCGTGCTTCCGCGTGAAAGCCTTGCACCAAACGGCTTTCTCTCTGAGGGACGGAACGGACGGCATTGGCCCTTTCATCGCTATTTTCCTTTTTACAGGCTTATTATATGCCGTTTTGCGCCGCTTGTCAACTGATTTTTCCGCATAAAAGGTCATAACTGCGCAAAAGCTAACGCAGAGAGGAGTGTTTTTTATGGCTGACGTTTTTCCGGAGGTCGGGCAGGTCGTGCTGACGAGCCTGCTGTCGCTGGGCGCGATGTTTATTTTCACCCGCGCGGGCGGCAAGCGGCAGATTGCGCAGATGAGCCCGTTCGACTACCTGAACGCCGTCACGGTGGGTTCCATCGGCGCAGAGCTGGCGACGAATCTTGAGCAGTGGTGGCGGCCCTTCTCTGCGCTTATTGTCTATGGGCTGGTAACGTGGTTCGTGCACTACACTGCCTGCAAAAGCAACGCTATGCGCAGCCTTTGGAGCGGACGCAGCCTGATTTTGATGGACGACGGTGTTATCCTGAAAAGCAGCCTGCAGCGCGCTGCCATCGATGTGAACGAGTTCCTGGGTCAGGCCCGCGTGGCCGGGTACTTTGACCCGAACGAAATAGAAACGGCAATTTTAGAGACAAACGGCCAGATCAGCTTTCTGCCCAAAAGCTGCAGCCGTCCCCTGACGCCCGACGATATGCAGCTGCACCCGGACGCCGCCAGCACCTGGTATGACCTGATTATAGACGGCCATCTCATGCAGGACAATTTAAAGGCTGCAGGCCGCGACGAGCGCTGGCTGGACGCCCGGCTCCACGCGCAGGGCATCGGCCAGCATGGCGAGGTGTTTTACGCGGCGTGTGACAAAGCAGATGGGTTCTTTGCATGCAGGATGCGCTAATAATCGAATATGTAAAAAAAAGACCTGCCAGAATTCTCTGACAGGTCTTTGTGGTGGAGAATACCGGGATCGAACCGGTGACCTCTTGCATGCCATGCAAGCGCTCTCCCAGCTGAGCTAATCCCCCATAGCTGGCGTCGCCTCAGTGCGTTCGCTCCTGACGACGTTTGCTATTATAGCAAACCTTTTTTCAAATGTCAACAGGTTTTTGCAAAAATCTTATAAAATCTTATAAAATCTGGGTTACGCTTATAAAATATTTCACAATGCCAAAAAGCCGCATTCCCTGCGGAATGCGGCCCTGTAAGCTGTACTTTTAGATGGAAATCGCTTTGGCGATCTCGATCATATCGCGGTCAATCGTCTTGTGCATGGACAGTGCAACGTTGACATCGTAGTCAACGATCTTGTCGCCGGAAACGGCAACAACACGGTTGTAGATGCCCTTGTCCAGCAGGTCAATGGCGTGGTAGCCCATCAGCGAGGCGTTCACGCGGTCACGGACCGTCGGGGAGCCGCCGCGCTGGATGTGGCCCAGAACGGTTGCACGGGAGTCAACGCCGGTGGCCGCCTGGATCTGGTTGGCCAGCTCCTGCGCACCGACAACGCCCTCGGACACGATGATAATGAAGTGCTTCTTGCCCGTGACCTGGGTCTGGCGCATACGCTCGAGAATATCGCGCTCAAAATCGAACGGGATCTCCGGCAGCAGGACAGCCACAGCGCCGGTAGCGATACCGACGTTCAGGGCAATATAACCGGCATGATGGCCCATGACCTCAACGACAGAGCAACGGTCATGACTCTGGGTGGTGTCGCGCAGCTTATCGATGGCCTCGACAGCGGTATTCATAGCCGTATCATAGCCGATGGTGTATTCGCTGCAGGCGATGTCGTTATCGATGGTGCCGGGCAGGCCGATGCAGGGAATGCCCTGGTTGGCCAGCGCACGGGCGCCCATGAAGGAGCCGTCACCGCCGATGACGACCAGTGCGTCGATGCCCAGCTCCTTGCAGCGGGCAAGACCCTTGGCCTGGCCTTCCTTCGTCTTGAACTCCAGGCAGCGCGCGGTATACAGAATCGTACCGCCGCGGTGGATGATCTCCGATACGCTGCGGACGTTCATTTCATAAACTTCGCCGTTGATCAGGCCGTTGTAACCACGCTGGATGCCCATCATGCGGTAGCCCTTGCTGATGCCTGCACGAACAATGGCACGCACAGCAGCGTTCATGCCAGGTGCGTCACCGCCGCTGGTGAGCACACCGATCGTTTTGATTTCCTTAGCCATAAAGCGAGCCCCTCCTATTTCGGGAACTATGGACCCGCCTGAACCATTACGATTTATTCAGGCGTGGTCATCACGTTACAATAAATTTTTAACAATCTCGCGACCATACACATTATACCACACTTTGCGCCCTGAAATTATGGATAAATCGCGCAAAACGTATGGATTTATTTTGCAGAGTGTTCAACATCCTGCACTTTTACGCAGTCCTTGCCCAAAATGCGCTCCAATTCAGCGCGCAAAAGCGGGTCATCTTTTACCGCCATGTGCCGTGCCAGCATGGCCCTGCCGGTATCTTGGAAGCGGAAATACACCCGCACCGTGCCCCCGTCGAAAATGTTGCAGAGCAGGTTTTCTACCTTGTGCATCTGCGCACTGTCGCGGGAGGGCACGGTCAGGAAATACCCGGCGGCCCCTCCCCCGCTTGTCTCACGCTTGACGCGCTCCACGCGGTTCATGCCAAAGTTTTTACCGGGGTCGTAGGTCTCGATGGGCTGCACGCCCTCGACGATCAGGCGGGCGGCCTCGTCCTCCTTGACGGAGACGCGGCCATTGGCGACCACAACGGCGTTTTCCTGCAGGGCCGCGCGGCACTCGGCCAGGATGCGCGGGAACACCAGCAGCTCCATGCTGCCGGTCAGGTCCTCGACGGTAGTAAAGGCCATCAACGTGTTGGACTTGGTGGTCATGATCTTGTTTTTGACGATTGTGCAGACAAGAGTCACCGTCTGGTTGTCAAACTGCTTTGCGTCCTCGCCCAGCAGCTGAGCAATCGTGCAGGTGGAAACCTGTGCGATCTGGGCACGGTATGCGTCCAGCGGATGGCCGGACAGGTAGAGACCGGAGACCTCCTTCTCCATTTTCAGCAAATCAGAGGCGGAATATTCCGGCAGGTTCGGGACCTTATAGTCGTTTGCGGGTTTCTCGTCCTCTCCTCCGCCCATCAGGCCGAACAGGTCCATCTGGCCGTCCAGATTCTGGCGGGCGTCGGTCTCGACGCTTTTCAGAATACCCTCGACGCTCTCGAGCATACCGTGGCGGGTCGGCTCCAGCGTATCGAATGCACCGGCTTTGACGAGGTTCTCCAGCGCACGGCGGTTGAGACCCGTGCCGTGCAGCCGCTTGCAGAAGTCATAGAGGCTGCTATAGGGGCGTTCGGTACGCTCCTTAATGACGGCTTCGATCAGGTCGCGGCCCACGCTCTTGACCGCGTTCAGTCCAAAGCGGATCCGCTCGCCGTCCGCCGTAAAGCCGCCGCGCGACACGTTGATGTCAGGCTGCTGGACCTTTATCCCCAAGCGCTGGCACTCCGTCGTGTACTCAATGACCTTGGATGTGTTGTCAAGCACGCTCGTCAAAAGCGCCGCCATGAACTCATGCGGGTAGTGGCATTTCAAATACGCAGTCTGGAACGCCACGTAGGCGTAGCAGGCGGCGTGGGATTTGTTGAACGCATACGACGCAAAGCTGATCATATCGTCGTAAATTTCGTTGGCGATATTTTCCGGCACGCCGTTGGCAACACAGCCTGCGCACTCCTTGCCCGGCTCCTTGCAGCCGTGGACGAAGTGCTCACGCTCTGCCTCCATGACCTTGAGCTTCTTTTTACTCATGGCGCGGCGGACGTTATCAGCCTGGCCGAAGCTGAAGCCGGCCAGCTCGCGGCAGATCTGCATGACCTGCTCCTGATAGATGACAACGCCGTTCGTGACATCGACGATGTGCGCCATCTGCGGCGTCTTATAGGTCACATGGGACGGGTCCTTGCGGTTGCGCAGATAGGTCGGGATGGAGTCCATCGGGCCGGGGCGGTAGAGCGAGATCAGTGCGATAATGTCCTCGAGGTTTTTCGGGCGCATGCCGACAAGCACCTGCGTCATGCCCGTGGATTCAAGCTGGAAGATACCCTCGGTCTCGCCCTTTGCCAGCATCGCGTAGGTGTCGGGATCGTCATAGTCGAGGTTCGCAATGCGGAAATCCGGGTCCTTGCGGCGCACGGCCAGCTCGGTATCATGGATGACCGTCAGCGTGCGCAGACCCAGAAAATCCATTTTCAAAAGACCCAGACGCTCGATCTCCACCATGTTGAACTGGGTCACAGGCAGGCCGTCGTTGGTGGACAGCGGCACATACTCGGTAGCGGGGTCACGGGTGATGACGACGCCCGCCGCGTGGGTGGAGGCGTGGCGCGGCATGCCCTCGACCTTCAGCGAGGTGTCGATCAGCTCATGTACCTGATTGTCGGCGTCGTACAGCGTCTTTAAGTCGGGGCTGACCTCCAGCGCCTTTTTCAGCGTCATTTTCAGGTCTGTGGGGATGAGCTTTGCCACACGGTCCACGTCCTGATAGCTCATGCCCATAACGCGGCCCACATCGCGCACGGCGGCGCGGGCGGCCATCGTACCGAACGTCACGATCTGGGCCACATGGTCGCGGCCATACTTCTCGTTGACGTAGTCAATGACCTCCTGACGGCGCTCGTAGCAGAAGTCAACGTCAAAGTCGGGCATTGAGACGCGCTCGGGGTTCAGGAAGCGTTCAAAAATCAGATTGTACCGGATGGGGTCTATATCGGTGATGCCGACGCAGTAGGCCGCCAGACTGCCCGCGCCGGAACCGCGGCCCGGTCCGACGGGGATGTCGTGGCTTTTGGCGTAGTTGATAAAGTCGTAGACGATAAGGTAGTAGTTCGTGTAGCCCATCGTCTTGACGACATTGATCTCATAGGTCAGGCGCTCCTTCAAAGCGTCCGTGACCCTGCCGGGATAGCGGCGCTCGAGGCCGTCCCAGCAGAGCTTTTCAAAGTATTCCTGGTTCTCCATGCCGTCCGGGGCCTTGAAGTACGGCAGCTTTGTCTCGCCAAAGGTGAACTCGAAATTGCACTGCTCGGCAATTTTGTTCGTGTTCTCGCAGGCCTCCGGCACCATCGAGAACAGGTCGTACATCTCGTCAGTGGATTTCAGGTAGAACTCGTCGGTCTGGAACTCCATGCGGTCCACATCGTTGATGGTCTTGCCGGTCTGGATGCACAGCAGAATGCTCTGCATCTTGGCGTCCTCTTTCGTGATGTAGTGGGCGTCGTTCGTTGCGACCATCGGGATGCCGGTCTCACGCGCTAAGCGGATGAGCTGCGGCAGCACGGCCTGATCCTCCTCAAGGCCGTGGTCCTGTAATTCGATATAGTAGTTTTCCGCACCAAACAGGTCACGGTACCACAGGGCCGTCTGCCTGGCGCGGTCGTAGTCCCCCGCCAGCAGTGCCTTGGGGATCTCACCCGCGAGACAAGCAGACAGGCAGATCAGGCCGTCGTGGTATTTTTCCAGCAGCTGCTTGTCGATGCGGGGCTTTGAGTAAAAGCCCTCGGTAAAACCGGCGGAGACCATCTTGATAAGGTTCTTGTAGCCTGTCTCATTTTTGCACAGCAAAATCAGGTGGTTGTTGCCGTCGATGCGGTTGACCTTGTCAAACCGTGTGCGGGTCGCCACATAGACCTCACAGCCGATGATCGGCTTGATGCCTGCGGCCTTGGCGGCGTCAAAAAACGCCACACAGCCGTACATGACGCCGTGATCCGTGATGGCACACGCCGTCTGCCCCATCGCCTTCAGTCGGTCAAACATCCGGTCAATGCGGCAGGCACCGTCCAGCAGGCTGTACTCGGTATGCACATGCAGGTGGGTAAATTGTCTTTGGGTCGTTTCAGGCATTCGTTGCTTCCTTTTCGGTAGGCTCCGGGGCAGCATCCAGACGGGCGGCGGCCTCCTGGATCTTCTTCATGCGGTGGGAAAGCCCGGCCTTGCTGACCGGCGGGTCAAACTTCTGCGCCAGCTTGGCCAGCGGCAGGTCTGGGTACTGCATCCGCAGCCTGGCGGTGTGGCGCAGGGTCTCGGGCAGGGTGTTCAGCGCCCCCGCCGCCTGCAGCTTTTCAATCGCCAGCTGCACCTGCACGGCGGCATTCACGCTTTTGCTGATGTTGGCTGTCTCGCAGTTGGAAAGGCGGTTCGTCTTGTTGCGCATTTCATTATACATGCGCTGGTCCATGATACGCATGGCCGCGCCGCCCGCGCCCATAAAGGTCAGCAGGTCCTCGATATGATCCGCCGCCTTGATGTAGATCGTGTTCGCGCCCTTGCGCAGTGCGCGGTGCGGGTGGAAGTTATGCTCCGCCAGCATGGCCTCCAGCTGTTGGGAAAGGTAATGCCGCGTGGAGAGGAACTCCAGATTATAGCTCTTTTCGGGGTCTGTCATCGTGCCGCAGCACAGAAACGCCGTGGCGATGAACGCCTGCATACAGTTTTGGCATTTGAAGTTTTCCGGGCGGATGCGCAGGGTCGGCTCCTTGCCGGTGTGGCCAAAGAGCGCCAGCATTTTGGCGACCTCGTCAGGGTCCTTCACACTGAACTCATACACGGGGCCGGTGGGACGCTCCTTGCTGATGACCGTCCCCTGCACGCCGCAGCGGCGGTAGAGCTTTTGGGCAAAATGGGCCACGCCCTCATTTTCAGTTTGCAGAACAACGCCGCGGTCATCAAAGTATTTGCCAAAACAGGCCACCGCATACGCGGCGGCCATGTTGCAGCAGGGTTTTGAAATTTTGCGGCGCAGTATTTCGTTTTTCACTTCTTGAGAAAAGCTCAAGGCGGTGTTCTCCCTTATTATAGACTTCGGTTCACGTCGCGGTGCTGTACGCTGGGTGCGTAGCCGAGCTTCTTGCAAAATTCACCGATCTTACGCGCAAAGGTGATGGAGCGATGCTTGCCGCCGGTGCAGCCCACCGCTATCATCAGCTGGCTCTTGCCCTCCTTCACGTAGAGCGGCAGCGCGTATTCGAGCATATACTCATAGCGGTGCAGCAGCTCCTGCGACTCCTCGGAGGCCATGACGTAGTCAACGACCTCCTGATCCAGACCGGTCTTGTGCTTGAGCTCCGGCACATAGAAGGGGTTTGGCAGGCAGCGCACATCGAGCACGAGATCTGCCTCCTGCGGCAGACCGTACTTGAAGCCGAAGGATACGACCATCAACTCCATCGGGCTTTCGCCCTTGTCCAGGAACAGACTGCACACCCGCTCCCGGTTCTGCGCTGCCGAGAGCAGCGACGTGTCAATGACATATTTTGCCTTATCGCGCAGCGGCTGCAGAAGGCGGCGTTCCCGCGCGATGGCCTCGGTGATGGGAATTTTCTCGGCGGCGGCCAGCGGGTGCTGGCGGCGCGTCTCCTTGTAGCGGCGCTGAATGGCGGCATCGTTGGCATCCAGGAAAAGAATATCGTAGTCGATCTTCTTTTCATCAAGGTCGGCCAGCGCCTCCTGCAGCTTCTCAATGCTGCGCACGCCGCGCACGTCCATGACGACGGCGACGCGGTTCAGCTGGTTTTCGCCCTGCAGGGCGAAGTCCACGATACGCGGCAGCAGCGCCACCGGGATGTTGTCAATGCAGAAAAAGCCGATGTCCTCCAGCGCGTTGACAGCCATTGACTTGCCTGCGCCGGAAAGGCCGGTCACGATCAGAAAATTCATCTTCCCCACCGCTCTCTTATTTTACCACGCGAATTTCGCGTTCCAGCACAAAGCCGGTCCTGGCCTCAACAATTTGCCGGACCTGCTCGGTCAGTGTGACCACGTCGGCGCAGGTCGCGCCGCCGCGGTTGATGACAAAGCCGCAGTGCTTTTCACTGATCTGTGCGCCGCCCACGGTAAAGCCCCGCAGGCCGCAGTCCTCGATCAGCTTACCCGCAAACGCGCCCTGGGGCCGCTTGAAGGTGCTGCCGGCGCTCGGCCATTCAAGGGGCTGCTTTTCCCTGCGCTTGCCCAGCAACTCCTGCATACGGGCCAGCACGGCGGCTCCGTCACCGCGGTGCAGCACCACCGTGGCCGACAAGATGCACCAGTCGGGGTTCTGCTCAAAAATGCTCGTGCGGTAGCCCATGGCCAGGTCTGCCGCAGGCAGTGTGCGCAGCTGCAAATCACTGTCAAGGAAGGTCACGCTCTCCAGCACGTCCTTCAGTTCATTGCCGTAGGCACCGGCGTTCATATAGACCGCACCGCCCACCGTACCGGGGATGCCGCAGGCAAATTCCAGACCCGTCAAGCCCAGCGTCTGCGCCTTGCTGCACAGCCGCCCCAGCGTCTGCCCGGCCCCGGCGGTGATGCGCATCGCGTCCGTATCAAGGCCGGAGTTTTCCATCCCGGACAGGCCGCGCATGTCAATGACCGCGCCGTCAAACCCGGCATCGTCAAACAGTGTGTTGGAGCCGTTGCCGAGCAGGTAGACGCGGACACCGTTTTCCCGGCAGAGCTGCAGGGTGCGGCGCAACTGCTCTGCATCCCGGGGCGTACACCAGAAGGCTGCCGGGCCGCCGATCTTAAACGTCGTGTGGGGGGCCAGCGGTTCCCCCTGCGCAAAGGGCAGCTGCTGTGCCGTCAGCGCCGCGCACAGAGCCGTGATCGTCTGTTCCTGCATGGAAACCTCCGTAGTATCAGCGTTTTATCAAATAGAACTGCCCAGTGCGGCAGCGCCGATCACACCTGCATCGTTGTGCAGCTGGCAGGCGCAGATGACCGGGAACTTGCCGGTGGTGATGTTCCGGGTCTCGTTCTCCGCATAGGCGCGGACGGGGGCCAGCAGGACCTCGCCCTGGTTGGACACACCGCCGCCGATGCAGATGACCTCCGGCTCGAACGTGTTGATGACGTTGGCGATGCCGACGCCGACATACTCGATCCAGCTGTCGATGACCTTCCGGGCGGTCTCGTCGCCCTTGGCAGCGGCATCAAAGGCCAGCTTGGCGTTGACGTGGTCGATGTCTTGGGTCATCTTCCACATAATGGTGTTCTTGTCGGCCTGCATGGCGGCCTTCGTCTCGCGGGTCAACGCGCTGGCGGAGGCGTAGCGCTCCCAGCAGCCCCTGCGTCCGCAGGTGCACTGGATGCCGTCCTTAACAATGACGTTGTGACCCATTTCACCGGCGGCGAAGTTGAAGCCGCGCAAAATCTTGCCGCCCAGGATAATGCCGCTGCCGATGCCGGTGCCTAAAGTAATGACGACCGCATCGTTGTACCCCTTTGCACCGCCCGCAATGTACTCGCCGTAGGCGGCGGCGTTGGCGTCGTTCTCGACATAGACCTTGCAGCCGAGCAGGGCCTCGAGGTCAGGGCCGAGGTTCCAGTCGTAATAGCCGAAGTTCGTGTTGAAGCCTACGAAGCCGGTGGTAAAGTTCACGCTGCCGGGCGTGCCGATGCCGACATATTTGATGTCGGCAAAATCGACCTTATTATCCCGGGCCACGGTGCGGCACAGGTCGGCCAGTGCCTTTTCCAGATCCTCCGCCGGGCGCGGCAGACGGGTGGCCCAGGTCAGCTTGCCGACAATCTCATAATTTTCGTTGACAATACCGGCGGTCATTGTGGTGCCGCCCAGATCGATACCAATCGTGTATTTGCTCATAACAGAATTCCTCCTATTTCTTCTGCACAGGGCTTGCCGTGCAGTTGTAATTCCTGTACCAGATTTTCCCGCGTCGCGTTCACGATCAGCTCCTGCGGGAACTGCATTTCCTCCAGCATGGCGTAGAGGGCCGTCAGGCCGTGCTGCAGCTGGTGGGTGCTGTGGGCATCACTGTCCACTGAAATATGACAGCCGTTGGCAAGGCAGGCCCGCAGCAGGGCGCGCATATTGGGGATGCCGTCCCTGCGGACGTTGAACGAGTTGCCGTTCAGCTCCACGACCTTGTGATTTCGGGCAAATGCCTTCGTGACAAGGTCGTAGTCATAGCGGTAGTTTTCCTGCTCGGAGTGACCGATGATGTCGACATAGGGGTTCTCGGCCACAGCCAGCCAGAGGCGGTTAGCCTCCCTGCGAGTCAGCAGACCCGGCACGCAGGAGCTATGGATGGATGCGACGACCCAATCCTGCGCTTTGAGCTGGCTTTCCGAAAGGTCCAGCCCGCCTTTGGTGTCCATGACGTTGGCCTCCGCTCCGTAGAGCATGACGACACCGCCGATTTCCCGGGGCATCGCGCTCCAGTTCTGGAAGTGCCAGGCGTGGGGCGAATCCGGCATGGCGGGCGCATGGTCGGTCACAGCCAGCGCGCAGTAGCCGATCTCCTTAGCGGCTGCGGCCATTTCCGTAAAAGTATTGTATGCGTGCGTTGCGCACAGGGTATGCGTGTGCAGGTCTGCGATCATCTGCATGGAACGGAAAAACCTCTTTTATTTTGTAATGTCGTCTGCCAGGCCCAGCTGGGTCAGCAGTTCCTTGGCGGCGTTGTAGCCCATCTCCTTCTGGCGGTTGTTGATGGCAGCCGTTTCCAGAATGACGGCCAGGTTACGGCCCGGCATAACGGGAATGAGCATGCTGGGCACCTTGACACCGAGGATGTCGTAATACTCCGTCTCCAGGCCCGTGCGGTCATAGTTCTTGGTGCGGTCCCAGGGCTCGAGCTGAACGACCATCTCGACCTCGACGCTCGAGCGGACCGAGCCGATGCCGAACACCCGCGCCACGTTGATAATGCCGATGCCGCGCAGCTCAATAAAGTGGCGGATGTTGGCGGGCGCGGTGCCCAAAATTTTGCGGTAGGATACCCGGCGCAGCTCAACCGCATCATCAGCGATCAGGCGGTGGCCGCGCTTGACGAGCTCAATGGCCGTTTCGCTCTTGCCGACACCGGAATCGCCCAGAATCAGGATGCCCTCGCCGTAGACCTCGACAAGCACGCCGTGGCGGGTGATGCGGGGGGCCAGCTCGGTGTTCAGAGTCGTGATGAGCTGCCCCATCAGAGCGGACGTCATCTCGGTGGACATCAGGATCGGTACACCGTACTGCTTGGCAAACTGCATCATTTCCGAAAGCGGCTGCATGCCGCGGGTCAGCACGATGGCCGGCGGCTGGAAGGAGAACAGCTTTTCCAGATGGGTGTTGCGCAGTGAGGTGGACAGCTCATCCAGATAGGACATCTCGGTCAGGCCGATGATCTGGATGCGTTTGCTGTCAAAGTTTTCGTAGTAACCGGCCAGCAGGATGCCCGGACGGTAGACCTCGGTGGCTGTGACCTGAATTTTATCCAGCTCACAGGGGGTGTAGGCAATCGTCAGGTTGGCTTCCTCGGCCAATTTTGCAAGGGAAACAGAGAATTCGGACACAGTGGAACGCCCCTTTCCTAGTTTCAAACATTATTTTCTATTATACCGTACCCGCCCGTTTTTGTACAGAGGGCGCGGGCGCACAATGTTAAAAAAATACCCGCTGTTTTTGTGGAAACAGCGGGCAGAGTTTTATATTTAGGGGCGCAGGGCGGCAAGGGCGGTGCGCAGCGTCCTTTGCAGCCAGAGCAGCGCGTGCGCCGCGGCAAATGTTGCGGCCAGATAGACGACAAACAAAAACGCCGTGTCCCGGCGGGACAGCACCGCCAGATCAAAGTGTGCGGCCAGCTCCTGGATCAGAACGTGATGCACAAGGAACACCGCGTAGGATATTTTGGCAAGCTGTGCGCCCACCGCGCGGGGCCACGGGCGGTCCAGCAACGGGGCCGCCAGCGCCAGCAGAATGAACACCCCGGCACCGGCCAGCGCGCAGGTGATCTTACCGTCCCAGGGCTGTGCCAGCACGGCCCCCGCCAGCAGCAGCGGGGCCAGAATATACCGTGTGCGTCCGGCGAGCGTTAAAAACGTCATGCCGAACAGAAATTCCGGGATATGCACGGCCACAAGCCGCGCGTCCCAGCCCAGCAGGTGCACCGGGATGCAGACCGCCAGCGTCAGCGCCCAGGTCAGCCTCGGCCTTTTGCGCAGCCCCCGCTGCAAAAGCGGGAACAGCAGGTATAAAAACAGGATGCTGCCGAGGAACCACTCGCCCACACAGGCAAAGTCTGTTCCGACCCAGCCCGCGGCAACGGCAAAGTTGTCGAGACCCAGAAGCGTCAGCACCAGCGTGACGGTCCTGGCCCCGCCGAAGCTGCCGGGGTGCGCCACAAACCGATAGCTGAACACGACGAACCACGCGAGCCAGAACAGCGGGTAGACAGCCCTCGCGCGCTTTTTGTAAAACTGCGCAGGGTTCTGCTCCGCCGGGACGGTCAGCGCCAGCGATGCGCCGGACACAATGAAAAACAGCGAGGAGCCGAAATCTCCCAGATAAATGCCCAGCGGCAGCGTGCTGGTAAAGAGCTTGTGCGGCAGTGTAAAATACCCCGTGACCGTCGCGTTGAAATGCACGATCAAGATGCAGATCAGCGCTGCGGCACGGACAAAATCAAGATAAAACAGGCGTTGCTTTTTGATGGGTGGTCTCCCCTTTTACTTTTGCAGTCTGTGCTTGACGAGCCGCCCCAGCTGCTTAGCTACAGCGGCAGGCTGAGCGGCGGCGGTCTCATACTCATTTAAAATATCCGCCCGCGCCGCAGACCGGGTCAGCGGCTCAAAGGCGGCGGCATAGGCACCGTTTTTCTGGGCGGTCAGGGCCAGCTTCCAGGCGTCACGCTGGCTTGTGCAGGCGGGGATGCCGTCCGGGAAGGCAGACTCCCTCACAAGCACCCAGCCGCAGTTGGGCGCGGGCGGCGGGTCACTGCCGACGGGCACAGATACCTCCTGTGCCAGTGCGTCCTTCTCCCGCAGCCAGGCGGTACGGCGGGCGGCGGTGCAGCCCTGCCACAGCGGCAGAGAGGGACTTAACACGCCAAGCATCGGATTTTTTTCAAACAAAGCAGCAGCTTCTGCCAGCAGTGTGTCCGCGTTGGCGGCTGCCTGCCGGTTATACCAGTCGGTCACGGGGTCCGCGGCGGGCTGTTCGTAATGAAGCAGCCGCAGGCCCAGCTCGTTCAGGTCGGGCGTTTCCCCTGTCGGTGCGCCGACAGGATAGCACCAGTGCAGGTTTTGGGCAAGGGCTGAAAGCGGCTGTGTTTTTAACAGCGAGACCAGCAGCAGCTCCAGCGGAAAATCCGTATAGGCCGTCACATAGTCGCATAGCTCCCGCGCGGCGAGGCCGTCCGTGCGGCGCAGTTCATCCGCATAGGGCGTGAACAGGCTGCGCCGTTTGAAAAACGGGCAGCCGCGGTTTGCCAGCAGCTCCCGCGGGCAGGCCATAATGGGGTTTACAAAAACCGGTTTCAGGTCGTCCGTCTGCACGTAGGTATCCCAGGCATAGCCCCTGGCGGCAAAATACGGCGTGAACCGCGTTTCGTGGCGGATGATAGACTGCTCGTAGCTGGTCGGCAGTGCCATTTCCTGCCAGTAGTTCCAGAAATCGTCACTGTTGAACAGCCGCGGGCGCACCGCAATAAAATGGGATTGCAGATGCTCGGGCACTGCGCCGCCAAAGCGGCGGCTCTGCATGGCGTAGTGGCGGGTCAGCCCCCAGAAGTCCAGCTCCGGGCGGGCGTCCATCGCGGTGAACATCGCCGCCAGTGAGCAGACCGGCCCGGCCAGCGTGTAGTTCATCAGGACGATCTCCTCATACTCGGCCAGCTTCTCCCGGCCCAGAGTCAGCAGAGCCTCCCTGTATGCGCCGACGTCGAAACCGACGTTTTCCCGTTCGATGCGGCCCGCACCGGACTGGCGCACCCAGACGCGGTCCGCCGGGGCAAGTGTACCGTTGGTGACGAATACGACCCTGCCGTATTTCTGCACAGCCTGTACGGCAATGCGGCAGGGCGTATCGATGCAGCCCGCCGGGTCATAGTGGAAGTAGATGACCAGTCGTTTCATGCGTTGTCAGTCCTCATAGGGGCCTTCGTGGGGGCCAAAGATAGCGCGCTTGGTGTTGATGATGACCTTGTAGGAGCCTGCGGGCAGATTGTCCCGCAGCCAGTTGCGCGCGTGACGGCGGCGGCTGTCGGAGTACGGGCCGTAGTGGCTGAATAGGTGGTGCTTTTTGTAGGCAAAGCCGGTGGCCGAGCTGACCGCACCATAGAAGGTCGTGCAGTCAAACACGCGGGCCAGCGGGCGGATCACGCCGCCCGCGTAGGCCTGCATCGTATCGTTGTGGGTCACGGCGTAGCTCTTGCTCATGACCACTGCCGGGTAGTAGCCAGCGCTCTGGGCCACAAACGGATAGATGCGCTCAATGGCATGGCTGATCGTGCCGTCCTGGGGCAGCGGCTCGGGCGGGAAGTCCGAGTGCTGCCAGCCGTGGTCAAACAGCGGTGCCAGTGCCTTGGGGCGGAACCAGAACACACTGCCGTAGGGCGCAATGGGCGATTTTTCACCGGAAACAGGCGCATCGATACCAAGGTCTTTCATCAGCTTTTTTGTGTTCTCAAAGTTCGGGCCCCAGCCGCCGGAGCACATATTCATGAAGTAAAGTCCGTGCGTCGGGTACGGCGGGCAGAGAATGCCGAGGTACGGGTCCTTCTCAAACTCGCACAGCACATTCAGCACATGAGCAGCGTTTTTGCAGACATTCTCATTGCAGACATAGCCAAAGCTCGCGCCGACGCTGCCGGGGCGGGTCTGGATGGCTTTTTTGTCGTGCATGAAGCATGCGTAGTCATAGTCCCGCAGCTGCGGGGCCAGGTCACAGAGGAAGGCGCCGACGTCGCGGCCCTGGTTCTCCACCACGGTCACGGTGACGTTGCGGACGTTCAGGTCCGCAAAGGCGGCCTCGATCTGCGGCTTCTTATCAGCACTGCTCGTCGAGATGAAAATATCCGTCTCTGGCGGGAACTTTGCCGCAAACGCCTTGCTGGAATCCAGCATATCCATGAAATACAGGTGCATGGCCAGCGCAATGCGGCGGTTTTGGCGGATGCTCTGTGCCGTTGCCTCGTCCAACACCGTCGGCTCGATGATGCGGGTCAGCGCGAGATTGCGGGTGAAATCGTGCGGGTGCATCGTGCGGATCATGTTCTTCCAGATGAGGTCCATCGGATAGTCCGTCTCGTCCCGCAGATAGTCGTACAGTTCCTGCACCGGCTCACCTGCCGTGTCGTTGAGATAGGCCTCCAGCTCGTGCATAAAGCTGCGGCGCTTGAACAGCGGGCATTTTTTCTCCCGCAATAAAAGCGTCGGGCAGACGAGCAGCGGATAGTCTGTGAAGTCCTTCAGGTCGTCGGTTTTCACATAGACATCCCACTTGAAGCCCTTATCCTCAAACTGCTTGGTGAACACAGCCTCGTATCGCTGCACCGAGTCGGTGTAGCTCTCGATCATCGGCATGTTGTCCCAGTAGGCCTGCAGCTCCGGGTTCTGCACAAAGCGCTGACGGTAAACGATGAAGTGAGACTGGATGTGTACGGGCAGATAGTTATACAGGTGCTTGCCCTTGAAGGGGTTCGACTTGGCACCGTGGTGGATGGACAGGCCCCAGAAATCGAGGTCCTGATTCTCCCACATGGCGTCGAACATCTCTTTCAGCGGGCGCACAGGACCCATCAGGGTGGAGTTCGTCATGACGATCTCGTCAAATTCCGAGAGCTTCGCCCAGCCGTAGGAATCCAGCGCGGTCTTGTACGCCCAGACGTCAAGACCCTTGTTCTCGCGCACGATGATGTTGTCGGTAAACTGCGAGAAGGCCGCGCGGCCTTGCTCGCTCAATTTGCCGTTGCAGACAACGACCAGCTCGGTCAGGTTCTTATTCAGGTCGGCAAGGTAGTAGGTGATAAAATCATCCACGTCGCCGTTTTTTTCGTAGAAGAAAAAGATGCCCAATCGTTTCATTGCGTTTTTCCTTTTTGTATGTTATGCACGCTTGCAGGTATCGTTTGCCAGAATGCAGTTGATTTTTGTCGGGTCGCCCCAGGTGCCCGGGCTATCATACGGACGGTCCGGGAACGCGCCGTAGTCGAGCTTGATCTTGTAGTTCTTGTCGCGCAGGAACTGCTCCACGCGGTCCGCCAGACTCATCGGCTTGCCGGTGCAGACATTGATGATGCCGTTGATCTCCTCCTGCACACTGGCGGCCACGATCATGTTGGCCAGTTCGTCCACGTCGATGAAGTCATAGAGGTTGCTGCCGCTCGTGAACGGGAAAGTCTTTTTGCCGTCCTGCTCGGCCTGGGTGATCTTGGCAAAGATCGAGCTGCCGTGCGCCTCGTCACCGGTGATATAGTATGCGCGCAGCCAGTGCAGCTTGCAGGGGGAATCCGCCAGCGTCAGCATCATGCTCTGGCGCAGGGCGTTCTTGGCAATGCCGTACTGGCTCTGCGGCTTGCAGGGCGTGTTTTCATTGATAGCACCCTCCCAGTAGCCGACCTCGTGCATCGTGCCCATGATGCTCAGGTCCTTCAGGCCGCCGTCGATCAGCGTGTTCAAAAACGTCACATGGCTGGACAGATCCTTCATGTGGGCGGCGGAATTATGGCGGAAGCCGTCGCGCCAAGCCAGATGGATGCAGACGTCCGGGCTGCCCAGCTTGCGGTACAGGTCGGCGTCACCGCCGAACAGCGGCACATCGCAGAACTCAGCGCGCTCGTCGACGCCCTTGAAGTTAAAATCCGCCGCAATGACGCGGTAGCCGCGGTCCAGCGCATTTTTTACGACATGGCGGCCAATGTAGCCCGCTGCACCGGTAACAAGAATCGTTTTCATAACTGTTCCTCTCTGACCGGCAGCAGATCGTAGAGCTTCTGCAGCCGCATCTGGTATAAAAGCAGTGCCATTGTTTGTTTTTTATTGTGCCCTGCGTCGTGCAGGGTGTCCAGCAGGCTGCCCGGGTACGGGGCCAGGGCAGCCCGCAGCGTGCGCCAGGCCTTGCGGCGCAGCACGCCCGGGGCGTGTGCGTCGCGCAGCTGGTGCATCAAAAAGGTGACGGCCTGTGCGCGGCGGTCCTTCCAGACGGCCTGCAGCTCCTCCGGGCCGCACCAGCGCTGGGCGGCGTGGAATTCAGCCTCCATCCATGGCTCCAGCGCCCGGATGCGGCCCAAAAGTGCCTGCGCTGTGTGCGCGCAGGAGGTGCTCTGCGCACTCTCAAAATGGCGGTAGACGACCTGCGGGATGTAGACCGCCTTGCCGACGCGCCGGTAGGCTGCGGCGTTAAAGACAAAGTCCTCCAGCCCGTAGCTGCACCGCTCATTGAAGCGCAGCCCCAGCAGCGCCGTGCGGCGGTAGAGGGCGTTCCATACAAACTGCGGGCCGCTGTTCTCCAAAAAAGCACCGTAGCTACCGCCGCGGCCCAGCGCTATCGTGCAGGGGCTTCCGGCAGGGTGCGGCTGCTCGGCAAAGGTACCGTCCGGGCGCTGGCGCAGCAGCTCATAGCCGCCGCGCACAAGGTCGGCGCGGGTGTCCTCTGCCGTCTGCAAAAGCAGGTGCAGCGCTCCCTGCCAGAACAGGTCGTCATCGTCACAGAAGGTGATGTACTCCCCGCTCGCGGCCTCCATGCCGCGGTTGCGGGCCGCGCAGATGCCGGCATTCTTCTGGGTGATGACGTGGATGCAGGGGCACTCGCTCGCCAGCGTGTGGCAGAGCCGGTCCGTGCCGTCCGTCGAGCCGTCGTTGACGATGACGATCTCGAGCTCCGGCACCTGCTGGGAAAGGATGGATTCCACGGCGGTGCGCAGGGTCGTCTCGGCATTGTACGCCGGGACGATCACGCTGATCTTGGCCATGGGGGTACCTCCTCGCATTATTTTTTCAGTTTCAGATATAATTTTCCGTAAGGCAGCGGCAGCGGTACGGCACGCTGCAAAAAGCCGATCTTCCAGCGTGCCTCTGCAAAGTCACGCCTTGCCTGCCGCGGGTGGATCAGGTAGTGCGCTGTGTGCTGCGGCGCGGCCAGCGGATAGGTGCCGCCGTCCTCAACCGTCAGGTCACCGAGCAGATCCAGCTGTAAAGCTGTCGGGCTTTCCACCAGCCGCAAAAACGGGGCAATGGCCCGCTGCGGCGGAATGGGCTGGCCGTTCAGCACGCTGTCCCGCCAGGCGGCGGCAAAGCGGCGCACGCCGGATTGGATCTGTGCAATGCGTGGCTCTGCGGGCTGCCTGGCCGTGCGCACACGGACGATGCCCCCCTTCTCCGCGCAGTAGCCCAGCGTGGCCCCGACATCCTGTGAGAGCAGGCGTTCGAGCATCGGCTGACCCGCCCAATACAGGCGCGGCGCTGGCTTGCCGTCAAACAGGAATACTTCCGTTTGGTCGGGCGCAAAGCGGGTGCGCAGCCGGTCATCCGCCGAGAGCTGCAGCCCGTGCAGCGGAAATTGCAGCAGTCGCTCTAACAGCAGCTGCGTTGTACCGCCGCTGCCGATGTCAACAAGGAAATCGCCGGGGCGGATGCCCTGCGCAGACAGATAGGCCGTGGCCGCGTCGGCGGCGTCCGGGCGGGGCAGCTGCCGAAAAAAGGCGTGCAGCGCTTCCCTGTCCGGCTGCTTCAAATCAAACTGCCTGTCCGCCAGCTCCGGCGGGCAGGTCGTGCCGCAGTATTCGGCGATCTGCGCACCGGTCAAAGTCTGCCGCGGCAGGGCGGCCAGCACTGTGGCCCAGTCCCCCGCCGCCAGAAACGCCGGAGCCAGGCTGCGGCGGGAGACCTGTAAATAGCCGGTCTCCTCCTGCGGGTAGAGCGTGTGATAGACGTCCCGCATCAGGTACATATCGCGGGCGAGGAAATACAGCCGGGCCTCCGGGCGGGCGGCACGGCGCGCGTGCAGCCATTGGCAGAATGCCGCTGCCAGCGGTCCCAGCACGGAAAAGCCGAGGGACTCACCGTCAGATCGCTGCTGCGGCAGACGGTTCTCCACAAAAGCCGCAGCGTTATCCGCAGGTGCGGGCGGCGTCGGCAGATGCCAGGCGGTGATGCCCGCCAGCGCGGCACCGGCCACATCGGCACGCCAGCTGTCACCGATGAAAAGCAGCTGCTTCGCCGTGAGACCGATTTCCTGCAAAAAGCGCTTGAACAGTCTGCCGCTGCGCTTCTGCACGCCGTAAGTGCAGGAGACAAAGCCGCCGTCAAAGCAGGGATAGCCGCAGCGGCGCAGCATCGCGTCGATCTGCGTCTGCGGCAGGTACATATCGGAGATATAGTAGAGCTTTTTCCCCTGCTTTTTAAGCGTTTGCACCGCATCCAGCACGGGCTTGTTTGCCGCACAGGCGGCCAGCTCTGCAGCACACTCCGCCGCTGCGTCATAGCGGGCAAGGCAGGGGCGGGCGTAGATTTCAGCCAGCGTTACTTCCCCGCTTTGGGCGGCGCGGGCCTCACGCTCGGCCCGGATGCGGGCAGCGTAAAAATCGTCGCCCATCAGGCGGAAAAGCCCTGTCGGCACAGCAACGTCGCGCTTTATAAGCGTGTCAAACACGTCAAAGGCGACGGCGTCAAAGTGCGCAGCTTTATGGCAAATTTGTTTTGTCAGGTTCATGGCAGGTACGGTATCTGCGGGCGGAACCGCACCCCGGCGGCAAAGCCCTTCCAGATGATTTTTATGCGCTCGGCGCGGCAGCCCTGCCTGTCGCGCAGGACCTGTACGGTGTGCCAGCTGTCCTTGGCCAGCAGCCACAGCCAGCCGGACAGTCCCTCCCGGCGGTAGAGCACCACATCGTTGCGGTAAAAATAGCGGTAGCGTGCCCAGCGGGCGGGCACATCCCTGGCAATGTTCACGACTCCGGGGTTCTGCATGGCGTGCACGACCCGGCTGGCCGGGATGACATAGCAGGGCTTTGCGCGGGAAATGCGGCGGGTGTACTCCCAGTCGTCGGACCAGATGAAGAACTCGGCAATCGGCAGACCGAACTGCCGCACGGTTTCGGTGTGCAGGAACAGCGAGACAAAGCTCGCCATCACGGCGGGAACCTCCGCCGCATCGAAGCCGTCAATATCGCGGTACATCGTTTTGCGCTGCAGGTTCATCGGCTGGTCGGTGCCATCCGGAGCGAGTGCCCTGCTGGACAGCCAGCCGCAGCCGTCTCCGTGGGCGGCATCGGCGGCCAGCAGGGCGGCCAGCGCGTCCGGCTCGGGCAGCGTGTCGTCGTCCATGATCCAGACGGCCTCACACCCCAGCTCCGCCGCGGCGCGGATGCCGTAGGCAAAGCCGCCCGCACCGCCGAGGTTTTTCCCCGGATTGCGGCAGACCAGCCCCGGCATTGCCAGCGTCTTTATATAGTCCGCCGTGCCGTCAGTGGACGCATTGTCCACCAGCAGCACCGTAAAGCCCTGCACGGTCTGGGCACGCAGGGCGGCCAGGCATTGTTTGAGCAGCGGCAGACGGTTGTAGGTCACGACGATGGCCGTGACATTTCTTGCGTCAAGCATCTTTTTTCGGGAAGAATTTGCGCTTGAGGAAGGCTGTGCCCTTGCGCAGCCAGTTCTGGTGCTCCATGTAAACGATGCTCAGTTCCTCAAAGCTGATGTTGTTCGTGGTGAGCCAGGCGTCCAGCAGACGCTCGCTCACAAAGCCAAAGACCCGGCGGTCATTGACCGTGTAGCCCGTCATGTCCAGCTCCCGCTCAAGCTCAAACAGAATGTCGAACAGCCAGGTGCAGTAGTGCTGCAAAAGTTCCTTCTTCATGACGAACATGTTGAAGTGGTGGCCATGGGTCTTGGACATATACAGGTCATACGCGGGCAGGTACTCGGGGCATTTGCGCGCAATGATGGCGCGGGTCACCTCCAGATCCTGCTTGTGATGGGCGTGGATATACTGGGTGTAGTTCGTCTCAATAAAATAGTGGCGCTCCTTCGGCAGGACGACGTTCGTCGTAGCCAGAATGCTGCAGAGCTCCTCACGGCTGATGACACGTGACTTCTTGTCCGCAAAGCGGCTTTTGCGGCGGCTGGCAAAATAGCGGCGGTAATGCACGATGCCGATATAATCGGAATCGATGTTGTGCGCCGCCCAGTACAGGCCCGTCAGCTCGCAGAAATTTGCGTTGCGCTCCGAGATATTGTCGCCGGTATCATCGCCGATATAGCCGCAGGCCGGGTGGACGGCATGGCCCATCTGTACCGGAAGGTACATCGGGTCATCCGGCACCCAGTACGGTTTATGCGTTGCTACGATAATGGTGGTCTGCAATGTGTTCTACCCGCCTTACATACTTTCCTGTACTCTTTTTCCTGGTGAGCTTGCTAAACCTATAGTATAGCGCTTTTTGGCAGGAATACAAGTTACAGAACGGTAAAAAGGTCATTCGCCCTCGTTTTCAAAGGTTTCCTGCTCCTCGGCCAGCTTTTCCCACTCGTCGTAGAGCTCCTGCTGGTGGAAGCGAGTGTCGTCAAGCTCGTCGCATTTGTCGCGCAGCAGCAGATGGTCGCGCAGGACCTCGGGGTCGTTGATCTCATTTTCCAGCTCGACAATATGCGCACCCAGCTCCTCGATCTCGCTCTCCACCTTTTTCAGGCGGGCGCGGACCTCGGCGCGGCGCTTGCGCTGCTCCTTGCCGTATGCCTGCTTTTTGGCAGTGTCCTCGGTCTTTTGCTGCTCCTGGGTCTTGCCCGCGTCACGGTTTTGCAGGGCGGCAAAGCTCGGGTAAAACGTCGCTTTGCCGTCCTCCAGGTACATGATCGGGCAGCCCAGCGTCTGCATCAGGTAGCGGTCATGGGTGACGAGCAGCAGTGTGCCGGTGTAGGCTGCCAGCGCCCGGGTCAGGCTCTCGCGCATGTAGATGTCCAGGTGGTTCGTCGGCTCGTCCAGGAACATCAGGTTCGGGCGCTCGAGCGCCAGCTCGGCAAAGCGCAGGCGGGCCAGTTCACCGCCGGACAGCGACGCACAGTCCTTAAAGACCTCCTCGCCGCGGTAGCCGAAGCGTGCCAGATGGCTGCGGACCTCGAGCTCGGTAAAGCGCGGGTACTGGTTCCAGATGGCGTCAATGACGCGGCCTGCGCGGCGGGCCTGCTGCTGGGTGAATACGCCCGGCTTGGCGCCGCTGCCCAGGCGGACCATACCACCCGACGGGCGGCGCTTGCCGTCCAGCACCTGCAAAAGCGTGGACTTGCCCGCGCCGTTGGGACCTGCAATGACGAGCTTGTCCCCGCGGTGAACGACGTAGTCCAGGGCGTCGATGAGGGTGCGCTCACCGATATGGACGCTCAGATTCTTCATGATGACCAGCTCGTCATAGGGCTCAATGTCGTACTCAAAGCGAAAGTTCAGCTCCCACGCCTCGGTGGTCGGGGCCTCGACGATCTCGAGCTTTTCCAGCTGCTTGCGGCGGCTCTGGGCCATCTTCGTCGTGGAGGCGCGCACAAGATTGCGGTCCACGTAGTCCTGCAATTTGGCAGCTTTTTCTACAGCGGCGTCATGCAGCTTCTGCTGGCGCTCGTCAGCGGCCTCGCGCTGGGGCAGATAGGCCGAGTAGTTGCCGCGGTAGGTCTTGATGCTCTTGCCGCGCAGCTCCCAAATGCGGGTGCAGACGGCGTCGAGGAAGTAGCGGTCATGGCTGACAACGAGCACCGCACCGCGGTAGGCTTTCAGATAATTTTCGAGCCACTCCATTGTTTCCAGGTCCAGATGGTTCGTCGGCTCGTCCAGGATCAGCAGGTCGGGGCGCTCCAGCAGCAGCCGTGCCAGACGCAGCCGGGTCTGCTCACCGCCCGAAAGCACGCCCGCCAGCTTTGTCCAGGTGTCGGCGGGAAAACCCATGCCGTTGAGCACCTTTTTGATCTGGGTGTCCATGTTATAAGCGTCCATCGCGTCGATGACAGCGGTGCAGTGGGCGATCTTTTCGGTCAGTTCCGCATTGTGCGGGTCTGCGGCCAGCTGCTTTTGCAGCGCGTCCATCTCCTGCATGGCGTCAAGTGCCGGGGTAAAGACCAGCCGCATTGTGGCATAGATGTCCAGCGACGGGTCCAGCCGGGCGTTCTGCTCAAGGTAGCCGGTAGTCACGCCGGTGCCGAACGCGGCATCTCCGGCGTCGGGCAGGCTCTCGCCGCAGAGGATCCGCAAAAGCGTCGTCTTGCCGGTGCCGTTGGCACCGATGATGCCGATACGATCCCCGCGCTCGACACCTGCATTTACATCACGCAGTACCTCGTGTTCGCCGAAGCTCTTGCCTAAGTTTTGAAGTTCCAACAACATAGCGGTACATCCTCAATTCCAAAATGATGCCGCCGCCTGACAAACGGGCAGCGGCAGTGCGCCCTTGCCTTACAGCAGGGCTTCGTTGCTGTGGCGGCGGTTGCGCACGCCGATATTTTCCAGCTCCTCCGGCTCCATCACGATGCGGTAGAGCTCCTCATAGGAGCTTACCGTATATTTGGGCGTGATGCCGGACTTGTTTTCAAGATTGCCGGGGTTGAACCAGCAGGTATCCACACCGGCGTTCAGGCCGCCCTTGATGTCGGCCAGCAGATCGTCGCCGACCATCAGCACACGGCTCTTGTTCGTGATGCCGAGGTCACGGAAGGCATGCTCAAACAGCTTGGCGCTGGGCTTGGCCGCGCCGACCTTCTCGGAAATATAGATGCCGTCCATGTACCTGTCGATGCCGGAGGCCGCAATGCGGGACTCTTGCACGGCAATGGCACCGTTCGAGACGAGGGCCAGCGTGGCGACCTCGCTCAGCTCCTCCAGCGCGGTCAGTGCGCCGGGCAGCAGGTCGGCATGGGTCGCCAGCAGCTCCTCATAGCGGTCATTCATAGCCTTGCCCTTGCCGTTGTCGGGCAGCTGCATGGCCTGCATGAAGCGGGAGAAGCGGATCTGGAACAGCTTCTGCTTGTTCAGCTGGCCTTTGGCCAGCGAGTCCCACAGCTCGCGGTTGACCTTGTGGTAGGTATCATAAGCGGCCTCGTCGTGGGGCAGCTCGTACTCGGCGAGCATATCGGTCAGGGCCTGGCGCTCTGCGGCGTCAAAGTCCAAAAGCGTGTTGTCAACGTCCAGCAGGACGCAGGTATAAATTGCCATCTTCGTAACCTCGTATGCTTATTGCGGTGTGGAATCGGCGGGGGTCGGCTCCGGCATCGGCGTGGGCACAGCGGTGGGTTCCGGCGTAGCCGCGGCGCTGACAGTCAGCACAAAGACGCTGTCCGCACCGTTGTTGGCCGCGTGGATGTGGTAGGTGCCGGGCTCGTTGGCCGTGAAGGTCACCTGCGTGCCCGTTGTGCGCCAGGAGGTCTCCTCGCAGCCCCAGAGCGTGTCGCCGCTGCCGTTTTCCACGGTAGCCGTCAGCGTCGTACTCTGGCCTGCGGTCAGCGTGCCTGTGCCGCTGATGTTGATCGTGGTGGCCTCGGCCTCCACGGTGACGATCAGCTGTGCCGTCGAGAAGGTGCCGTTGATCTCAATGCCTGCCTTGATCGTGTAGGTCCCGGCGGCATCGGGCTTGAAGGTCAGGCTGCTGCCGTTCTTCTCCATCTCATCGTTGATGGACCACTGGACGTTCGTGGCGTCGTAAGCCTTGTTGCCCAGCTTGACCGCGGCATTGACAGTCAGGCTCTCGCCCTGCTTGATCTTCGTATCGCCCTTGTCCAGCGTCAGCTCAACGCGGGCGTCGTTGAACATTGCCTTGACGGAGATGTCCTTGGTAATATTGTCATAGCGGGTCGCGGTGGTGACGCCGTCGCTCCACTTGTAGAACACAAAGCCCTCCGCCGCCACTGCCGTGACGTTAACGCTTGTGCCGGAGTCGGCCTGAATTTCGACGCTGGACACGCCGGTCTGGCCGTTGCCGGTCAGCGTGCCCTTGGCGCTGTCCTCGACCTCATAGCTTGCCGTGAACTTCGTCGGCGTCGAGGTCGGCACCGGCGCGTTGCTGCCTGCGGAGGCCGACGCACGCTGCGGGATGTCCGACGTGTCGGGACGGCTGTCCATCGTATTGCAGGCGTGGCTCTTGGCGTACTCCAGCAGGGCGCGTGCGCCGGAGGTGCTGAAACCGTTGGATTCAAAGTAGGTGCCCTCGCCGTAGCCGCGGGTGTTTTTAAGGGCCTCGGCGGTGTTCAGGTACTTGAAACCCAAATCGCTGCTGGCCGCTGCAATGGCCTGGTTGAACTGGTCAATGCGGGTCTGGGTCTCGGCAGCGTTCGTGCTGTCCTCGGTAACGGGCGGGATGCCCACCGCGATGATGTCGCAGTAGGCGTAGGCCGAGCGGATGCTCTGCAGGAACTGCTTGTAGTCGGCAATGAAGGAGTCCACACTGACCGAGCCGTCCACATCGTTCGCGCCCAGCACCACAAAGACGCGGCGGGCCTTCATCTTGGGGATGGCCTGCGGGATCGTGTAGCTGCTGGCGTCCGATGCAAAGTTTACGCAGGAGGTGGACAACGCCTTGGAAATCTGCAATCCCTCCTGCCCGACAAACTGATTCAGCGTGATGCGGGTGTCCTTCTGCAGCGTCACGGCGTACTGGTCACCCGCAAAAACGCTGGCCGTAATGTAGGCGTCATCCGCCGCGCTCTGCGGCAGGATGGAATCCAGCGTCGTATCCAGCGGGTAGGCGTCCGGGTCATAGGAATCCTTCCCGCCTGCAAACAGGCCCAGCTTCGTCGGCAGCACCCATGCCGCCAGAATGCTCATCACAACGGCCAGCGCGCACAGCGCCAGCACCACACACGCTTTGCGCTGTGTCGGGCTCAAGCCTTTTTTCTCCTCATTACGTTCTCTGCTCATCGGGAACGGCAACCTCCTTAATTATCGAAAGCGGGCGTACCCATGGCCACAACCCACCTAGTATACATAGTATGAATTATATCATATTTGCCGGGCTTTGAACATGGTTTTCAAAAAATTGTCACGTATTACAATTTTATTACAAGCAAAAAGCCCGGGATTTGACATCCCGGGCAAAATTGGGTTCGATTTCAGGAAAGCAGCATTCTATCGTTGGCAAACTCGCCGTCGCTGACCTGCTCAAAGCGCTGCAGCAGGTCACTGACCTGCAGGTTCTTCTTTTCCTCGCCGCGCACATCGTAGATGACGTGACCCTCGTACATCATGATCAGGCGGTTGCCGTACTTGATGGCATCCTTCATGTTGTGGGTGATCATCAGGGTGGTCAGGTGGTTTTCCTCGACGATCTTCTCGGACAACGTCAGCACCTTGGCCGCGGTCTTGGGGTCAAGGGCGGCGGTGTGCTCGTCCAGCAGCAGGAGCTTGGGCTTTTTGAGGGTCGCCATCAGCAGCGTGACAGCCTGGCGCTGACCGCCGGAGAGCAGACCGACCTTGCTGGTCATACGGTTTTCCAGCCCCAGATCCAGCGTTTTGAGCAGCTCGTAGTATTCGTCGTGCTCCTTCTTCGTGATGCCGGTCTTGAGCGTGCGGGCAAGACCCCTGCGGGCCGCCAGGGCCAGGTTCTCGTCGATCTGCATCGTCGCGGCGGTGCCCATCATCGGATCCTGGAACACGCGGCCAATGTACTTGGCACGCTGGTGCTCGGACAGGCGGGTCACATCCTTCCCGTCAATAATGATTTTGCCCATATCCACCGGCCAGACGCCCGCGACGGCGTTCAGCATCGTGGATTTGCCCGCGCCGTTGCCGCCGATGACCGTGACAAAGTCGCCGTCCTCCAGCGTCAGATCCAGTCCCTTCAAGGCGACCTTCTCATTGACGGTTCCTGCATTGAAGGTCTTGTATACATTCTTGATCTCAAGCATTGTCCTTGCCTCCCTTTTTCACGGGTACTTTGGTGAAGTATTTGCCCTTCCAGTACGGGATGGTCAGGAACACCGCCACGACCAGCGCGGTCAGCAGCTTGAGGTCATCGGTGGACAGGCCCATGCGCAGCACAAAGTTCATAACAATGTAGTAGATGATCGCGCCGATGACAGCGGCGGTCAGCTTGAGCGCAAAGTTGCGGAAGATCTTGCCGAAGATGACCTCACCGATGATGACGGCGGCCAGACCGATGACGATGGCGCCGCGGCCCATGTTGATGTCCGAGAAGCCCTGGTACTGGGACAATAGACCGCCCGCCAGCGCCACAAGGCCGTTGGAAACCATAAGGCCGAGCACGATGGTGACGTTCGTGTTGATGCCCTGGGCGCGGGCCATGTGCTGGTTTGCGCCGGTAGCGCGCAGCGAGCAGCCAAGCTCCGTGCCGAAGAACCAGTACAGCACGCCGATCAGGACCGCGCAGAAGATGAGCAGCACGAAGATCGGGTTGTTGAGCGCCAGCGCACGGACATAGCGGGCCGAGACCAGCAGGCTGTACTTGTCCACACTGATGGGCAGGTTTGCCTTGCCTCCGCCCGTGCCGGTGCCCATGATGCGCAGGTTGATAGAATACAGCGCCAGCTGGGTCAAAATACCGGCCAGAATTGCCGGGATGCCACAGGCCGTGTGGAACAGACCCGTGACAAGGCCCGCCAGCATACCGGCCAGCGTGGCTGCCACAAGGGCCGCGCCCACAGGCACGCCGTTGAGCACCAGCACCACGCAGACTGCGCCGCCCGTGCCGAGGGAGCCGTCAACGGTCAGATCGGCCACATCCAGAATGCGGTAGGTAATGTACACGCCGATGGCCATGATGCCCCAGATGAGGCCCTGCGCCACAGCGCCGGGCATGGAGTTTACCAAAGAGGTCAGGAAATCCATAAAAACATCCTCATTTCGTAAAGCACCAAAACAGCGGGGAAAGAGAGCAGCCTCCCCTTCCTCGCTGTTATGATGATTTTCAGTCGCTGTTCCGTTCAATCAGCCGATAGCCACGTAGTCGGACGGCGGGGTGATGCCCAGCGCCTCGCAGTTGGCGGCGTTGTACTTCTTGGTCACGTTCGGAGCGAACTCAACGGGCATCGCAGAGACGTCCGCGCCGTCCGCCAGGATCTTGGCAGCCATCTCACCGGTGGCGTAGCCGAGGTCGTAATAGCTGATGGAGAGCGTTGCAACGCCGCAGCCGGAGCAGATGCCTTCCTCACCGGCCACAACGGGGACCTTGGCGGGGATGACAACATTTGCGATGGCCTCGGTGTTGGAGGCTGCGGTGTTGTCAGTGGGGATGTAGATGACGTCGGAGTTATCGGCGGCAGTCTGGGCCACGGAGGTGACGTCGTTCGTATCGGTGAAGGCATAGCGGGCAACGGTGTAGCCCTCCTCGGTCAGGCAGCCTTCAATGACGTCGCACTGGTAGACGGAGTTCGCCTCTGCACTGCAGTAGAGCAGACCGACGCTCTTGGCATCCGGGAAGAGTTCCTGGATCATGGCTGCCTGCTGGTCCAGCGGAGCCAGGTCAGAGGTGCCGGAAATATTGTTGCCGACAGTGCCGGTCCAGTCGCTGATGTCCAGCGCGGTAGCGTAGTCAGTGATGGAGGTTCCCAGCACCGGGATGTCGGCAGTCGCCTGTGCGGCGGCCTGCAGCGGTGCGGTGGCGTTGGCAAGGATCAGGTCAACGCCGTTGGAGACAAAGCCATTCACAATGGTGGTGCAGTTGGCGGAATCGCCGGATGCGTTCTGCTCGTCAAATTTGACGCTGCCCTCGCCCAGCTTCTCGACCAGAGCATCCTTGAAGCCCTGAGTAGCGGCATCCAGCGCTTCATGCTGGACAAGCTGGCAGATACCGATGTTATAGACCTTGCCATCCGCAGCGGCGGTGCTGTCAGCAGTGCTTGCAGCAGCCTCGGTGCTGGAGGCGGTGTCCGCAGCAGAAGCGGCGGTGTCGGTGGATGCGGTGGAGCCGCAGGCGGCCAGACCCATGGTCATGGCGGCTGCCATCATAAGAGAAACTGCTTTTTTCATGTCTATTCCTCCATAGTACCTGCTGCGCAACCTTTTTGTTTCAGGTGTACACCCGCGTCTCCTCACGCGGGTCCCTCCTGCGCAGCCGGTTTAGTGCTTTAAAGTATAGCACACTTTACCGGTTTAAAGCAAGCGCAAATACGTATAATGCGTCATGCGATTTACAGCGTTTTTTGGTTATATTGACGAATGTTCAAATTGATGCCCCGTAGGGGCGGATCCCATATCCGCCCGCGGTAGTTACCGCAGGCTGCGCGAGCGCATATAGAATGCGCCCCTGCGGAGGCAAACAAAAAGCCCCAGCTTGCAAATAAGCTGGGACAACTTTCGGTTTTATTCCGCAAAGCAGGCGTTTTCCGCCTTGGCGATCAGCTCCACAAAGCGGTGGGGGTTGCTGGCTGTGCGCAGGCTTTCCACAAGGTCGCTGCGGCTCAAAAGGTTTACGAGCCGCGCCAGGATCTGCAGATGCAGGCTCTCACTGCCCGGCGGAACAGCGATCATGAACACAAGATCCACAGGTTTCCCGTCCGGTGCGCCCCAGTCGACACCGCGGCGCAGCAGCAGCGCCGAGATGCCCGGTGCGGACACGCCCGCGTTGCAGGCGTGGGGCAGCGCAATGCCGCCCCCGATGGCCGTTGTGCCGCCGAACGTTTCCCGGTAGCTGACCGCATTGTAGTAGGCATTGCCGTTGGTGATAACGCCGATGCCCTCCTGCAGCTCGACCAGAATGCCGAGCGCATCGGCAGAGTTATCGATCTTTGCATAGAGCAGTACGCCCTTGGGGTTCATCAGTTCGCTGACCTTCATCGTCAAACCTCACGTCCTTCGGCTCTGCCAATCAGGCTGTACAGATACTCCCCCACTGCGCCCTCGGCGCAGGTACAGGTCGTCACATGGTCGGCGGCAGCCTTGACCTCTGCCGGTGCGTTGGCGACAGCCACGGCGTAGCCGGCCTCCCGCATGATCTCCAGGTCATTGTAGTAATCACCGATAACGACGGTGTTCTTCATGGATTTGCTCATGAGGGCGCACAGGTCATGCAGACCGCTGGCCTTGCTGACGCCGCTGGGCATGATCTCTAAGTAAATGCTGTTCGTGGCCAGGAAGTAGTTTTCCCGCCCGTAGTACCGCGTCTTGGCGTACTGGCCCAGTTTACGGATGCTCTCCGGGTCGGAGGCAAAGACGACCTTGACCCAGCCGTCGGGCACACTCTCCACCGGGCAGGCAATGCTGCCGAGGTGCTCGTCCACCTGATGGGCGTGGGTCACCTCATTGGCATGGATGACGAACATCTCGCCGTTTCCGGCCATGACCTCCACGCCTATATGCGGAAACTTGTTCAGGATGTCAAGGATGGCCGTCGTCGCCTGCTCGCGGTTCAGCGTCGAGCGGTGCAGCACCGACTCGGCGGAGAAATCATACAGCAGCGCCCCGTTGCAGGAGATGGCCGGCAGCGACAGGCGGATGTTCCCCAGCGCCGCGCGGATGGACTCCGGCGGGCGGCCCGTTGCCACCGTGAAAAGCCCCCCCATGCCGGTGTACAGCTGGATGACCGCGCGGTTGCAGGCGGGGATGCCCTCCTTGGCCGTCAGCAGCGTATTATCCATATCACAGATCACAAGGGTATCGCTTAGGGGTGGTTTCATGCGCGATGTTCCTTTCTTAACCGTGTCAGAAACTCTGTAAAATAGGGCGGCAGGGGCGAATCAAACTGCATCCACTCCCCTGTCCGCGGGTGGACAAAGCCCAGCTCCTTGGCGTGCAGGCACTGGCCATTCAGCGATTTGATGCAGTTTTTGGGGCCGTACACAGCATCCCCTGCCAACGGATGCCCCGTCGAGGCCATGTGTACACGAATCTGATGGGTGCGCCCGGTCTTTAATTTGCACGCAATGTAAGTGAAATTGCCGCAGCGTTCCAGCACCTGCCAGCCCGTGTAGGCATACTTGGCCCCCGCCGCGTTCTCGGCCAGGACGGCCATTTTCTTGCGGTCCCGCGGGTCGCGTCCGAGCCACTTTTCCACAAAGCCCTCGTCCTCCTTGAGGTTACCGTACACCACGGCATGGTAGATGCGGTGGATGCTGTGTACGCTCATCTGGGCGCTGAGCGCCTGATGGGCGGCATCGTTTTTGGCAACGACGAGAAGGCCGCTCGTGTCCTTGTCAATGCGGTGGACGATGCCCGGGCGGATGGCCCCGCCGATGCCCGACAGCTGCCCCGCGCAGTGGTAAAGCAGCGCGTTGACGAGCGTGCCGTCCGGGTTGCCGGGGGCCGGGTGCACGACCATGCCCTTAGGCTTGTTGACAACGAGCAGGTCGTCGTCCTCGTACACAATGTCCAGCGGGATGTTCTGGGGCCGGGCCTCGATGGGCTGCGGGTCAGGCAGGTCGATGGCGTAGACTTTGCCGGGCGCCACCTTATCCTTTTTGTTGACGGGCGCGCCGCCGCAGGTCACAAGCCCCTGCTCGATCAGATTTTGCAGCGCACTGCGGGACAGCGTCGGGCACTGCCCGGCCAGCCAGGCGTCCAGGCGTCCGCTGTCGCCGGGGGCTGCGGTAAGCTCAAGCCGCTCCATCTTCGTCCGCCTTTGGCTCTGCGGTCTTATCCTTTTTGAAAGAGTCCAGCAGCACGGCGAGCATCAGCAGGCCGACGCCGACACAGACGCAGATGTCCGCAAAATTGAAGATGGCAAACCGCATGAACAGCACATTGATGTAGTCCACGACCACACCGTTGAGCACGCGGTCAATGAGGTTGCCCACGCCGCCGCCCAGTACCAGCGTCCAGGCTGCGCGCTCTGTCAGCGGCATTTTGCGCACGAACAGCATGATAAGGACAGCCAGCAGCATGACAGACGTCATGCCGATGAGCAGTCCCTGCTTACCGGCCAGCATCGAAAACGCCATGCCGTCATTCAGGCAGTAGCGCAGCTCCACAATGCCGGGCAGCACGTCCATGCTGCCCACCGGCAGCAGTGCCGCCGTGGCCCACTGCTTGATGAGCTGGTCAATGACGACCAGAATGGCCGCTCCTGCCAGCGATAACAAACCAGAAATCATACAACACCTTATCCGAAAAAATCAGCGGTGCTTAAACGTATAAGCACCGCTGACGGTAGAGTAAATTTACTGCTTCAAGACCTTAGCGCAGCGCGGGCAGAGGCCGTCCTCACCGACGGTGGTCTCGTACTTCCAGCAGCGCAGGCACTTGTTGCCAGCCGCATGGGCAGCGCTGACGCCGAGACCCTCGACCAGGCCCTTGACGCCGCCCTCACCCTCGACAAGGTCAACGTGGGAGACGATGAACAGGTCAGCCAGCTCATCCATCGGGATGGCGTTCAGGAAGTCGTAGACCTCCTTGCTGCAGTACAGCGTCAGACCGGCCTCCAGCGCAGAGCCGATGACCTTATCGGCACGGGCCTGCTCCAGCACCTTCTTGACGTCGTCGCGGATGGCCATGATGCGGTCCCACTTAGCTTCAAACGCCTCATCGGCGGCAGCCTTGGCCTCGGGCATCTGCTCAAAGACAACATAGTCCTTCATGCCGTCCAGCTTCGGGATGTAGCTCCAGATCTCCTGGCTGGTGAAGCACAGGATGGGTGCCAGCAGCTTGGTGAAGTCGACCAGGATGCGGTACAGCGCGGTCTGGGCACAGCGGCGTGCGTGGTCATCTGCGCAGTACAGACGATCCTTGATGACGTCCATGTAGAAGTTGGACATATCAATGACGCAGAAGTTGTACAGCGCGTGGTAGGCACGGCTGAAGTCGTAGTGCTCGTAGGCATCGCGCATGGTGGCGGTCAGCTTGTTGCAGGCCTCGAGCGCCCAGCGGTCGATCTCGAACAGCTGGTCATCATCGACCATATCCTTCGCGGGATCAAAGTCGCTGATGTTGCCCAGCATGAAGCGGGCCGTGTTGCGCATCTTGCGGTACGCCTCGGACAGCTGGCGGAAAATTTCCTTACCGGCGCGGACGTCGACGGTGTAATCGCTGGAAGCGACCCACAGACGGATGATGTCAGCACCGTAGTCGCGGATGATCTCACTGGGCTCCATGCCGTTGCCGGCGGACTTGTGCATCTGCTTGCCCTGGGCATCGACGACCCAGCCGTGGCACAGGACCTCGCGGTACGGGGCCACACCCTGGGTGGCGACGCTGGTCAGCAGACTGGACTGGAACCAGCCGCGGAACTGGTCGGCACCCTCCATATACATATCAACGGGCCAGCGCAGCTCGGGGCGCTCACGGCAGACAGCGCTCCAGGTGGAGCCGGAGTCGAACCAGACGTCCATGATGTCGGGGTCCTTCTCCCAGTCGGAGGCACCGCACTCGCAGACCTCGGTCTTGGGCAGGATGTCGTTGGCATCGTACTTGTACCAGGCGTCGCTGCCCTCCTTGCGGAACAGGTCGGACACAGCCTTGATGGAGGCATCGGTGATATGGTACTTGCCGCACTTCTTGCAGTAGAATACCGGGATGGGCACGCCCCAGACGCGCTGGCGGCTGATGCACCAGTCACTGCGGTCACGGACCATACCGGCCATGCGGTCATGGCCCCACGCCGGCTGCCAGTGCACGCTGTCAATGGCCTTGTAGACGTCCTCCTTGAAGGCGTCGATGGAGCAGAACCACTGCTCGGTAGCACGGAAGATGATGGGATGATGGCAGCGCCAGCAATGCGGGTACTGATGGGTGATGTGCTGCACACCCATCAGATGGCCGCTCTCCTTGATGTGCTCCAGAATGACCTTGTTGGCGTCCCAGACCTTGAGACCGGCAAACTTCTCGCCCGCCTCGGCGGTCAGGCGGCCCGCGTCGTCCACGGGAACGACAACGGGAACCTGCGGATAGTGATTGACGCAGACCTCAAAGTCCTCAACACCATGGCCGGGAGCGGTGTGGACGCAGCCCGTGCCGCCTTCCAGCGTGACGTGGTCGCCCAGAATGACCAGACCCTTGCGGTCAAGGAACGGATGCTGATACTGCATGAGCTCGAGCTCACTGCCGAGAACAGTCTCGGGCAGGACCTCGTACTCGTCGATATGGCAGCCCTTCATCGTGGACTCAACGAGCTCGCGGGCCATGATGTGGTAGGCGTCACCGATCTTGACGAAGGCATATTCCAGATTGGGGTTCAGGCAGGTCGCGACGTTGGCGGGCAGCGTCCAGGTGGTGGTCGTCCAGATGACGATCCATGCCTTGTCCAGCGGGATGTTATGCTTGGCCAGCACGCCGTTGGGGTCGTCGGTCAGCTTGAAGCGGACATAGATGGAATCGCACTCGTCCTCAGCGTACTCAATCTCAGCCTCGGCCAGGGCGGTGCGGTCCTCGGGGCACCAGTACACGGCCTTCATGCCCTTGTAGATGTAGCCCTTCTTGGCCATCTCGCCGAAGATCTCGACCTGGCGGGCCTCAAACTCGGGGCGCAGGGTCAGGTAGGGGTTCTCAAAGTCGCCCTGCACGCCCAGACGCTTGAACTGCTCGTTCATGACGCCGATGTGCTCGGTGGCAAACTCTTTGCAGATCTGGCGCAGCTCCAGCTTGGAGACACCGGCCTTCTTGTCGCCGAGGGAGCTCAGCGCCTTCAGCTCGATGGGCAGGCCGTGGGTGTCATAGCCGGGCACGTAGGGTGCCTGGAAGCCGGACATGTTCTTATAGCGGATGATGATGTCCTTGATGATCTTGTTCAGGGCCGTACCCATGTGGATATTGCCGTTGGCATACGGAGGGCCGTCGTGCAGGATGTACTGCGGCTTGCCCTCATTGTTCTTAATCATCTGCTCATAGACATGGTTCTGCTCCCAGTCCTCGAGCATTTTGGGTTCCTTCTTCGGCAGACCGGCCCGCATTTCAAACGGGGTCTGCATCTTATGGATGGTGTCGTTGTAGTTCTGCGCCAAAGTTTCCTACTCTCCTCTATTTATTGGATTCTTTAGTTATATCACATCGGGCGTCAGCTGTCAAAGTCAACGCCTTCAAAGTTATCGAACGCCGGGGAACTCAGCTCCTCCTGCGGTTCGTCACTTGCCTTTTTGCGGGTCGTGCGCCTGGTCGTACCGGCCTTGCGGCGGCGGGCAGGCTTGGCCTCCGGCTCGTCATACAGGCCGGAGACATCCTGGAACCGCGTCTCGTCGATGGCGGGCTCCTCCACGGGGATCGGGGCGGGTTCGGCTTCCTCCGGCTCCTCCGGGTGCGGCGCGATGGCAAATTCCACCGTGTCTACCTTTTCGCCCTGAGCCTGGGCACTTTCCGTCGGCTCCGGCACGGGCTGGGCTGTGGGCGGCTCATAGTAGGCCGTCTCCTGCATGGCGGGCATCTGGGCTGCCTGCTGTACCGGGGCCGACTCCGGCACAGGCTGGGCTGCAGGGGCCGTGTAGGCCGGGGCCTGCACAGCGGGCTGCGGCTCTGCCGCAGGGGCAGCGGCCTGTTCCGGGGCCGGGGACGGCGGCGGAACGGGTTCATCCTCGGGCCGTCTGGTGTAATCGGGCAGTTTATTGATAAGGTTGATATGCTTGCGGTACATCTCGATCAGCGAACGCTTGAAGCTGTCTGCCTCACCCTTGAGGGTGACGATCTCCTGCTTGGCCAGCTCGACGTCATCGCGGGCGCGCTGCTCGCGGTCCTCCGCCTTGATGTTGGCCGAGCGGATGATCTCCGCCGCTTTCTGCTTGGACTCGTGGATAATACTGTCCCCCATGCGCTGGGCGTTGATCATCGACGTACTCAGGGAGTTTTCCATCGTTCGGTATTTTTCAATGCGCTGGGCCAGCATGACGAGCTTTTTCTGCAAATCATCATTCTGGGCAGCCAGGTCGTCCATTGCCTGGGCGACCTGCTTGAGATAATCATCCACATCCTCACGGCGATAGCCCTGGAACGCTTTGTCAAATGTGACATGGCGGACATCCTCGGAAGAGATCATGACGGCTTTCCTCCTGTATGCGGGGCACACGGCCCCGTTATTCCCTGCCCGCAGCGCTGCGGGCGATCCTGCGCTCAATATTGGTAAAAGGATATGAACAGACGATCCTTGCGGCTTTTGCCGCCGATGGCCGCCAGCTTGAAGCGCCCCACGCCGCGCACTGTGAAAATATCTGCGGCGTAGGCGGTCTCGTGGGCGGCCTTCAACGGCAGGTGGTTGATCTCCACACGGCCCGCGGCGATATATTCTGCCGCGCGGGTGCGGGAGGTGTGCAGCATGGCTGCCAGCACCGCGTCCGCACGCAGTGACGGCACGGTAGCCTCCTGCAGGGTGCGCTCTCGGCTTTCGGCCAGACGGGCGGGCAGTGCGTCGATGCACGCAGTATGCACGGTGCAGTGCCCTGCGCCGGTCAGCTCCGCGTTTACAAATTCCTGCTTGTCAGCGAGGATCACCGCGTAAAATGTGTCCTCACGCTCGGGGTCTGCCAGCAGGTCCCCCACGCAGCTGCGCTCAAGGCCAAGGCCCAGAATCGCACCGAGATAGTCCCGGTGGGTCGGCAGCTTATCCCCGTAAGCGGTGCATTGCAGGTAGGCCAGCGGTTCTTCCTGCCAGGCGTCGGGCGGCTCAATACAGAGCACCCGGCGTTCTGCCGCGTCAAAACCGCCCCAAAAGAGGATGCAGCTGCACCCGGCCTTGTTGCAGGCGGCCTGCGCCAGGCTCTGTTCCCGGTCCGAGAGAAAGCCCGTATAACGCGGGATGCCGCGGCTTACCGCAACGCGGCACAGCTCCTCAACACGGCGCATCAGGCGGCGCTCGTCGTCATTCTGCGGCGGCACAAAGCCGCGCACCGCATTGGCGGTATCAGAAGAAGACGCCATTGTTTTCCAGCTCGTCGAGCAGGTCACCCATAATATCAACGTTGTACGGCGTAATAATGAAGGTGCTGGTCGCCACGCGCTTGATCTGGCCGTTGTTGGCATACGCTACACCGGACAGGAAGTCGATCAGACGGCGGGAGACCTCTTTGCTGGCAGACTCCAGATTCAGCACCACAGTATGCTTGGCGTTGAGCTGGTCCGCAATGCTGGACGCATCGTCAAAGCGCTCCGGTTTGACCAGAACGACCTGCAGCTGGGTCGTCGCATTGATGTTCACGACCTTATTGCTGTGCTGTTTGATCTCCTGCTGCTGGGTATACTCCTGCGCAGCTGCAGCCCCCTGCCCGCCGGGGAAAACATTCTCTTCAGTGTCATCTACATAGGAATCTGCGTCGGGATCGATACCGAGCTTGCTTCTCAAACTGTCAAGCATGGACATGGTCGTAAAACTCCTTTGATCAGAAAGCGCCGTTTACGTCAGCGCGTTATTACAGCGATATACATTAAATATTATCTTCTTTTTTGGCAGTCTTGTCAATACAAACGGCGTATTTTCGTTACAATAGTTTGCCATCCTCCAAATTTGTGCCCTGCACGATGATCTCATCATAGAGGCGCACCTCATTTGCACTGCCGAGCTTGCCGTCCTCCGGGACAAGAATGTAGCTGTCGTTCTCATACAGCGTTGTGATCTTCAAAAAGCGCTGCAGGTTGCCGTACTTGACATAGACACCGCGCTGGCCGTTCACGATATGCAGCGCCGCCTTGTCGATGCGGATGCCCTCGTAGGTTTTTAAATCGACCTGCACGGTCTCGCAGCCCAAGCCCAGGACCTCGGCGCTGATGGTCTGGCATTGCAGCACGATCTTGGCAATGCCGTTGTCCTTGTCCTCGGTGACTTCCTCCACCGTAGCGGAAAGCGGGGTGTTCTGCTTGCCGGGTACGCTGATTTTCACCGTGGACAGACCGTCGAACCGTGCGGCGGTATCCAAATCGCAGACCGCGTAGAATTTCCAGCTGAAGCCCGTCGCGATCTGTCCGGCGCGGTTTGTATCCGCTGCCGGGAAGCCGTCTGCCAGCATTTTTTGCAGCGTGGCCGGGTCGGCATCGGCCAGCGCCCGGCAGTCCGTCCGGATGGCGGGCGAGGCTTCCGTGCGGCTGAAATAGCCGTTCGTTGTGGCGGTGACGGTCTGCAGCGTGTCGAGCTGTGCCTTGATGCCGTCGTACTTGGTCTGCAGCGCTGCGATGGACTGGGAGAAATCCGCCGTCTGTCCGGTGCTGATCTGCAGACGGTTCTGGGCCAGCAGAAAGCTGTCCTGCGCGTCGGAGATGCCGGTATACTGGGCAGTGTCCAGCTTATCCAGCAGGTTGTACAACGCCTGCTTCGTCTGGTTTGTCAGCACTGAAAGCTCACTGCCGGCAGAATTCTGCGACTTCGTAAGCAGCGTGATGGAGCGCTCGAGCCGGTCCAGACGCTCACGCTGCAGGCCCTGGGTGTCATCGGTGTAGCATTCGGCTACCACCGTGCCGTTCGTCACGCGCTCGCCATCCTGCACAAGATAGCCGAGATTGCCGCTGCCCGGCACATCCACAGCGTCAAATGCCACAACGCCGGTCAGGTTCAGGCTTTCGGCCAGCGTGTAGCGGATGGCGGTCTCGGTCTTGTAGGACCGATGGAAGATCAGCACGAACTGGACGGCAACATACAGCAGGAAGAGTGCCAGTGCCAGCAGACCCAGCGCGTGTAAAAGTTTTTTTGCCAGCGGGCGGTCCTGCCGGTTGCTCACGGTGCACCCTCCTTTCCGTTATTCCTCGTTGTGCAAAAAGGCCCGCACCAGCGTGCAGGCGCGCTCGGTGACATCCTCCTCATCCAGATAGAGCCACACCGCGTCGTTCTGGCGGCGGAACCAGGTCAGCTGGCGCTTGGCGTAGTTGCGCGTTGCCTGCTTGAGACGCTCGGTGCATTCGGTCAGATTGGCCGTGCCCTCAAAGTACGGGAAGAATTCCTTGTAGCCGATGGCCTGCGCTGCCGTGCGGTAGGCATCGCGGTGGTCGTAGACCTGCCTTGCTTCATCCAGCACACCGTTTTCGACCATTTCGTCCACGCGGCGGTCAATGCGGCTGTACAGCACTGCGCGGTCCCGGCAGGTCAGGCAGAGACAGAGCGCATGGTAGGGTGCCTCGGCGGGCCTGGCCTCGCGACGCTGGTCGCTCATGCGGCGGCCTGTAGCTTCAAACAGCTCCAGTGCGCGGATGACGCGCGGCAGATTGTTGGGGTGGACCTGAGCGGCGTAGTCGGGGTCGACCCTTTGCAGCTCGGCGTAAAGTGCCGCGCCGCCCTCGGTGTCCGCCCGCGCCTGTAATCGGGCGCGGATGGCGGGGTCGGTCTTTTCCGGGGCAAACGCCATACCGCTCAAAAGACTGGTGATATACAGCCCCGTGCCGCCCACGACGAGGGGCAGTCTGCCGCGGGCCGTGATGTCCCGTATCAGCGGGTCAGCGGCGGCGGTGAAGTCCGCCACGCTGTAGGGGGTCTCCGGCGGCAGGAAGTCCAAAAGATAATGCGGTATCCCCTGCCGCTCCTCCGCACTCGGCTTCGCCGTGCCTACGTCGAGATTTTTGTAAATCTGCATCGAGTCGGCGTTGATGATCTCGCCGTCAAAGGCTCTGGCCAGCGCGACGGAAAGTGCGGTCTTGCCGCTGGCCGTCGGCCCGCCGACGGCGACGACGCGGGGTTTAGACAAGTCGGCCAAACTGCTTTTCCAGCTCCTTCCAGGTGATTTTCAATACGCAGGGCCGCCCGTGCGGGCAGAACGGCGGGACCGTGCCGTCCATGATGCGCTGGGCCAGCGCGAGCATCTCGGCGGCGTTCGTGCGGTCCCCCGCTTTGATGGCCGCGCGGCAGGCGATGGAATGCAGCACCCACTCGGTCTTTTCACGCAGGGCGTCGCGTCCGCCGTCGGCGAGCTTTGCCGCCAGCTCCACGATCATATCCTCTACATCGTCCACCGGCACGTCCGCGGGCACGGCGCGCACAACAACAGTCGAGCCGCCGAAGTCCTCGGCCTCGATGCCGGCATCGGTCAGAAGGTCAAGGTTCTGCAAAACGGCCAGTTTTTCCGCGGCGGTCAGATTGACCTGCACGGGGACAAGCAGCATCTGGGACGGCACGCTGCCGTAGTCCCTGGCCAGCTGCTCAAACAGAATGCGCTCATGCGCAGCGTGCTTGTCGATAAGGCAAAGCTCACTGCCGCGCTCGGTGATGATATAGGTCTTGAACACCTCGCCGACAAGGCGCAGCGGCTCGCTTGCAGGCGGCGGGGTCAGCGTCGTCTGCTCGGGACGTGTGCTGACCATGTCGGGCAGGGCGCTTAAAGCATGCGGGTCATTCCGAACGTAATCCGTCTCGGGGTCTGTCGCGGGGGCCTCGCCGGGCAGCTCCGGCAGGATGTCCAGCACCGTGTCATCGCTGACGGCGTGGGGCATCGGCTGCGGGGTAGGAATCGTTACGGGCTCCGTCGCGGGCGTTTCTACCGCCGTCACCGGCGTGACCGGGGTCAGCGGTCTCGGTGCGGGCCCCGCCGTGTAGGCGGGCTTCGGGGACTGTGCCTCCAGCACGCCCGGGACAGGCTGTGTGCCCTGTGCATTCTGAACGCCCTGCGCCGTCGGCAGCGGGCGCGCAGGCACGGGCGCGGTCAGACCGTTCAAAGCGCGGTATTCTGCCGCGGACAGCGTCGTGAAGCCGCCCTTTTTCGGCTGGGCTGCAGCGGGCCGCGCGGCAGGTGCCGGGGCGGCGGGCTGCAGCACGGTCTGCCCGGACTTTTCTTCGGGCGCGGTGTGGCCCATCTCAAAGCGGCACTCGCCGCTGCCGGGCGTTGCCAGCGCGGCGCGAACAGCGCGGTAGACAGCGTCAAAGACGTCACTCTCTTTCGCAAAGCGAATTTCGGTTTTCGCCGGGTGGACGTTGACATCGACCATGTCGGGCGGCAGCTCCAGCATGAGCACCGCGCCCGGGAACTTGCCCTGCATCATCGTGCCCTTGTAGGCGTTTTCGAGCGCCGCCATCATTGTGCGGTTTTTGACGTAGCGGCCATTAACAAAGAAATGCTGCGCACCGCGGCTGGCGCGGCAGGCACGCGGCGGCGTGGCCAGGCCGGTCACATGGTACAACTCGCTGCCGCCGTCCACGGGCAGCAGGTCGCGGGCAAATTCACGGCCCAGGACCGCGTAGACCGCACTGCGCAGGTCGCCGTCGCCGGGGGTCACATACTGCTGCTTGCCGTCGCGCAGATAGCGGAAGCTGATCTCCGGGTGGGACAGCGCCGCGTGCAGGACCGTCTCAGCCACAAACGTGCCCTCGCTGGCGTCCTTTTTCAAAAACTTCATGCGGGCGGGCGTGTTGTAAAACAGGTCACTGACCGTGATGGTCGTGCCGACGGGGCGTGCGCCGGGCTCCATCCCACGCTCCTCGCCGCCTTCGATGCGATAGCAGCAGGCGTACTCGTCGGCCTCTGTGCGGGTCAGCACCTCGACGCGGGCAACGCTGGCAATGGAGGCAAGTGCCTCGCCGCGGAAGCCCAAGGTATGGATGTGCCCGAGGTCTTCCGCCGTCGCGATCTTGCTGGTGGCATGGCGGATAAACGCTTTATCGATATATTCCGCTTCTATGCCTGAACCGTTATCTACGATTTGCAGCTGCTGGATGCCGCCGCGCACCGCCGACAGCGTGATCTGCGTCGCGCCCGCGTCGATGGCATTTTCCAGCAGCTCCTTCGCCACGGAGGCGGGCCGTTCGACGACCTCGCCCGCCGCGATCAGCTCTGCGGTATGCTTGTCCAGTACACGAATTTCCGCCATGGTTTTCACCTTCCTTTAGTCTTTGTCCAGTGTATTTTTCAGCTCGTACAGGAAGTTCAGCGCCTCCAGCGGGGTCAGTGTCTCAATGTCTACATTGTGGAGTTTTTCGACGACCTCGCTGGGTACGCTGGGGTTGTTGTAAGCCTCGACGGTGTCAAAATCGAGCTGCATCGTATTATTGCGTCCCGGTGCGCTGGCCTCCAGCTGGCGCAGCACAGCGTGGGCGCGCTTTGTCACGCTGCCGGGCAGACCCGCGAGCTTCGCGACCTCGATGCCGTAGCTGTCGTCGGCGGGGCCTGCCACAATGCGGCGCAAAAACGTGATGTCCTCGCCGCGCTTTTTGACGGCGATATTATAGTTTTTGACGCCGTGAATATCCTGCTCCATGCTCGTCAGCTCGTGGTAGTGCGTGGCGAACAGCGTCTTGCAGCCGATGTTCTCGCAGATAAATTCTACCACACTGCGCGCAATGCTCATGCCGTCAAACGTCGAAGTGCCGCGGCCAATTTCATCCAGAATTACTAAGCTGTCCTTCGTCGCGTTTTTCAGGATCTCCGCAACCTCGGTCATCTCGACCATGAAGGTCGACTGCCCGGCGGCGAGGTCATCCGACGCGCCGACGCGGGTGAAGATGGCATCCACCACGCCGATATGCGCCGCGGCGGCAGGCACAAAGCTGCCGATCTGCGCCATCAGGGCAATCAGCGCATTCTGGCGCATGTACGTAGATTTACCGGCCATGTTCGGGCCGGTGATGAGCAGCATCCGGTTCTCGTCCTCGTCGAGCATCGTATCGTTGGGCACAAACAGACTGCCCTTGAGCATCTGTTCAATGACCGGGTGGCGGCCCTCCTTGATCTCCATAACGCCGCTCTCATCCACGTTTGGCATGACGTAGTTGTTTTGCAGCGCCGCCTCGGCAAAGCCTGCCAACACATCGAGCTGGGCCACAGCCGATGCCGTGCGCTGGATGCGGACGACCTCGGCGGAGATTGACGAAAGCAGGTCGGCAAACAGCTGGTGTTCCAGAACTAGCAGACGCTCGTTTGCGCCGAGGATCTTATTTTCCAGCTCCTTCAGTTCGGGCGTGATGTAGCGCTCGCCCGTCGTCAGCGTCTGCTTGCGGGTGAAGGTATCGGGCACCGAGTCGGTGTAGGAGCGGCTGACCTCGATATAGTAGCCGAACACCTTGTTGAAGCCGATCTTCAGCTTGGGGATGCCGGTTTCCTCGCGGTAGCGGGCCTCAAGGTTTGACAGATACCCCTTGCCGCCGTGCATGATGTCGCGCAGCTCATCGACCTCGCTGTTGAAGCCCGCGCGGATAGCGCCGCCGTCCTTCATGTTGGCGGGCGGGTCATCCACAAGGGCGGTCTGGATGTTCTGCAAGACATCCTCGAGCAGGTCGATCTGGTCAGCCAGCTGCGTCAGCAGCGGCGCACCGCAGGTCGCAGCCTGGGCCTTGACCTGGGGCAGCATGGCGCAGGTATCCCCCAGCGCCTTGACCTCGCGCGGGGTGGCGGAGCCGTAGAGAATGCGGGTCGTCAGCCGCTCAATGTCAAAGACATGGCCGAGGGCTTCTTTCAAATCGGCGCGGGCGATGCTGGCAGAATAGAGCGCCTGCACCGCACAGAGCCGCGCGTTGATGGCCTCGGCGTCCACAAGGGGCTGCTCGATCCAGGAGCGCAGCAGGCGCTTGCCCATCGAGGTTTCGGTCTTGTCGAGCACCCAGAGCAGCGTGCCGCGCTTCTCGCGCCCGCGCATCGTCTCGGTCAGTTCCAGATTTGCGCGGGTCACAGGCGACAGGCGCATATACTGTGCGTCGGCGTAGTTCTGCACGGTCTTGATGCGCTCAACGCCGCGCTTTTGGGTCTCGTGCAGGTAGTTGAGAAGCGCCGCCACAGCATACGGGACAAGCGCGTCCTTCTCATAGCCGAGGGTCGTGCGCCAGTCGGCGCCGAACTGGTCGGCCATGGTCTGCTCCATGACGGCGTCCTTAAAGCAGGCATCCTCGCGCAGCTCGACCAGGGCGTTCGTGTGCTGCTTGATGTAGGTCGTGACATCTTTAAAGTCAAGCATCGGCGGGCAGATCAAAATCTCGCTGGGCATATAGCGGCACAGCTCGGTGATGATAGCTCCGCCGATTTTTTCAGCGTTCAGCTCTGTGGCGTAGGCCTCGCCGGTGGAAACGTCCGCAAAGCAGACGCCCGCACGCCAGCGGCCGCGGGTGCGCTTGCAGTAAATGCTCGCCAGATAGTTGTTTTTATCCTCGGACAGCATGCTGCTTTCAATGACCGTGCCGGGCGTGACAACGCGGATGATGTCGCGCTTGACAAGACCCTTGGCGAGGGCTGGATCCTCCATCTGCTCACAGATGGCAACCTTGTAGCCCTTAGCGACCAGGCGCGCCATGTAAGTCTCGTAGGAGTGGAACGGCACGCCGCACATAGGGGCGCGTTCTTCCTTGCCGCAGTTTTTGCCGGTCAGCGTCAGCTCCAGCTCCCGTGAAGCCGTCAGCGCGTCGTCGTAGAACATTTCATAGAAGTCACCGACGCGGTAGAACAGAATCTCGTTGGGATGCTGTTTTTTGATTTCAAAATACTGCTGCATCATGGGCGATACTGCTTGCTCGGCCATGTTTCACACTCCTGTTTTTGTCTGGTTGATACGTTGCTTTGTAGGGGCGGGCATTGCCCGCCCGCGGGCCGTTTGCCCGGGCTATGGGCGGCAACGGGAAGTGACGGGCGAGCAATGCTCGCCCCTACAGTTTCCTACCGCACCTCAATCTTTAGTGGCAGCCGCCGCAGGTGGAGCAGCTGCCGGTGCAGCCGCCGGTGGGGACCTGCACGGTCATGGGGTCGCCGCCGTTCATAGCGGTGTTGATGATGGCGTCAATGTGGCTGACCATTGCCTCACACTCGGCCTTGGCGGCGTTGTAGCGGACCATGCCCTCGCTGGCCATGATCTGGCTGTACAGGTCGTTGACGCGCTGGTTCAGCTCGGCCACGCGGGCGGCATCGGTCTCGGCCTTGGCACTCTCATTGTTCAGGTCGAGGCGGGCGAGGTTGAACTCACCGATCATGTTCTGCAGCTCCTCGTCCATGTCGTTCTCACGGCGGGCAGCGTCCAGCTCCAGGTAGCGGGGGTCAGTCTGCAGGGCAGCGGCGGCTTTCTTGAAAAGATCAATGCAATCCATTGTAAAATTCTCCTTATAAATATAATGTATAGGGCAATACCGCATAATTCTAAGTGCCGATACGGCGAGCGAGGTGCGGCAGCTGCTAAGCCAAAAGCGCAGATAATACTTTGTGTATTATCGAGCATTTTGGCAACGCAGATGCCGTGCCGCAGCCGCCGGAGCGGTGCTTAAGCCGTAAGGCGGGAATTATGCGGTGTTGCCATAGGTTTATTCAGCAAGCTCGCCCACCAGCAGTGCGGCGCGCGAGCCGGTGATGTGGACGTCGGCCCACTGGCCGATAAGACTTTCAGGAGCTTTGAACTCCACGACCAGATTGTTGTCGAGACGTCCGTTGACGGTGCCCTCATTGCGGCCAGCAGCCTCGACCAGCACGCGGACGGTCCGGCCTGCCATGGCGGCGGTGGCGGCAAAGGCGAACTCCTCCTGCGTTTTCAGCAGGCGGTCCATGCGGGCGGCCTTCTCAGCGTGGGTCGTTGGGTCGGGCAGCTTGGCCGCCGGGGTGCCGGCGCGCTTGGAATAGATGAAGGTAAACAGCTGCATATAGCCCACCTCACGGATGAGGTCGAGCGTTGCGGCAAAGTCCTCCTCCGTCTCTCCGGGGAAGCCGACAATGATGTCGCTGGAGAAGGTCACACCGGGAATTTTTTCCTTGGCGTAGCGGATCAGATCCATGTACTGCGCGACGTTGTAGTGGCGGTTCATCTCCTTGAGCAGCCGGTCCGAGCCGGACTGCACGGGCAGGTGGATATGCTTGCACAGATGCTCCTGCGCGGCAATCGTGTCGATGAGCTTGCGGCTGGCATCCTTCGGGTGGCTCGTCATAAAGCGGATCTGGTAGTCGCCGGGGACTTCGCACAGCAGGTTCAAAAGGTCGGCAAAGTCGATGGGATGTTCCAGCCCCTTGCCGTAGCTGTTGACGTTCTGGCCCAGGAGGGTGATCTCCTTATAGCCCTGCTCGACAAGTTGCCTGAACTCCGCCAGAATTGCGGCGGGCTCGCGGCTGCGCTCCCGCCCGCGGACGTAGGGCACGATGCAGTAGGTGCAGAAGTTGTCGCACCCGTACATGATGGGCAGCCACGCGCGGAATCCGGAATCGCGGCGGATGGGCAGCTCCTCGACCACGGCGTTGCGCTCGGCGGGCTTTTCCAGATAGCGCTTGCCCTTGCGGATGCGCTCGGCCAGCATGGCGGGCAGCCGGTCAATGCCGTCCACGCCAAAGACAAGGTCTACATAGGGGTAGCTCTGGCGCAGCTTTTCGACGATGTGCTCCTGCTGGGCCATGCAGCCGCAGACACCGATCATCAGGCGCGGGTTCTGCTCCTTGAGCTTTTTCAGCGCGCCGACATTGCCGAAAACGCGCTGCTCGGCGTGCTCACGCACGGCGCAGGTGTTGAACAGGATGAGGTCGGCGTGTTCGACATTGTCGCACAGGCCGTAGCCGACATCCTGCAAAACGCCCTTGATCTTCTCGCCGTCGTTGACGTTCTGCTGGCATCCGTAACTCCGAGTATATACGAGGGGCGGATGGTCGTAATACTGCATAATGATGTCTTGGTACTTCTCCCGATTTTCCATCTGGCTATAATCAATTCGTTCTACCTTTACGGCCATTTTACCACCTTTTCACGTTTCATCGTTCAGAATTTCAAAGTATATTGTGTTCGAGGTACCACTCGGCTTCCTCGGGGGTCACTGTATAAACATTCGTCGGGCAGGACGGAATATCGCTGTAAACTACCACGAAATAGAAGCCCGAACGGTCTTGATACAACTCCCATGCGAAATGGTTCTGGATGCCCTCTGGGTACTTCCGGCAGGTAAAACTCGCTGCCAGCGAGTCAGCTTTTTCTGTATCGCAAACATAGCCGTTGCACATCTTGCAAATCGGCGGGCCCACGCTGGGGGTTCTCTCCCAGAGCAAGTTCTGTTGCCCGTCGTTTTTCTCGATCTTGACGGTCGCCCCCATGATAGCCATTGATTCGCAAAATTCTTCCGCTGTAAGGCTATTTCTCAGCAATCTGTTACCGAGACGCTGGCGGCTGTAACCCATCTTTTCGGCCAGTTCGTGAAGTGCCGTTCCCGTGTCTTTCATCCTTGCGCGAACCAAGTCAGCACAATTCATTTTATTATATCCGATATTCGTTTCCTTGTCAATTTTAGCGGACACAAAAACACCTCATTTCATGCTCTATTTTTCATGCGTACCGGGAGTACAAGGGCCGTAAAACCCTCGTTCTCAATCTTCATAGGTGAGAGTGAGCTATTCAGTAGTGCCCGGATGCCCTCACCTTTGGTGGCGCTAATCCCATTCAGCAGGAGAATGTCGTCGAACGCAATGTTCATCGGCTCCGGGATGGTGCCTTGGCACAGCACGTCCTCGTGGAATTCAACGCCCGTCAGCCGGGATGTGATGTAGCAGCTTTCGCCGTCGATGTGCAGCACCACCGGCTCGCGGTGCTTCAAGTCCATCAAGTTCTTGACGCGCGTGGCGGCCCCCAGCAGACTGTCGCGGTCAAACACAACATCGTACTTGCCCGCTTTCGGGATGACGCTCTCATAGTTCATGTACTCGCCGCAAATAAGGCTGGTCGTCAGCGTGTAGTCCTCGGTGCTGAAGACCGCTTTCTTGTGGTCGCCGGTAATCTGACACTGGCCGTGCAGGTCGAGAGCGGCCAGGCTCTTCGCCGTCTCGTTGGGCAGGATGAAGTGGAAATCTTCTTCATACGGAAACTCGACCTTTGCCAGCTGGGAGCCGTCGCACCCAACGAGGTTCAGCTTTCCGTTCTCGGCCTTGAAGTAAATCCCCGTCATGGCTGGGCGGTTCGGATTCAAGGACACCGCGTAGCCCACGCGCTTGATGGCGGCGATAAGTTCCTCGGCATCCACGGACACGTTTCGCATCCCCTGCTGCGGCGGTGCAATGCGCATGAAGTTGTCGATAGTTCCCGTCAGCAACGTGGCCTTTGCGCGCTTCTTCCCCGCCCCGGCCACTTTCACGTTGTCGCCGTCTTTCTCGATAGACACCTGCGGGTCATCCAGCCCGCAAATGAGGTCAACGCCGTTCGGCGGTAGGATAAACGGCTCTGCGATGTTGTACGGAATCTTCGCTTGCGCGTAGATGACACCGTTCGACGCGGCCATCGTGTTGCCCTCGAACAACACCCCTTGCGTAATCGACTCTGCTCCTGCGCTCCGCGACTGCGGAACAGCCGCTTTCAGCGCCTTTAGCTTCTGCCCAATCTCTGCTTTCTCAAAAATCATAGCTTACTCCTTTCCTTTACGCGGTGGCTGCCGCTTCCATAAGGTCTTTCATCAGTTCATCAACCAGCAGTTTCCCGGCGTACCGCCCGGTGTGGATGATGTTTCCGTTCACGGTCAATTCCTCAAATTCCTTGTTGCGCTTTTCTTTCGACTCCACGGCCAGCTTGCGCTCTTTCTCGTCCATGCGTTTCTGCACCACCTGTTGCCATTCTTTCAAGAACGGAACGGCCTCTTGCAGATCGGAATACTGCTCGTTGGAATACGAGCGCTTCTGCCGAATCGTGCCGCCGGGTTCGATTTCCAGCGTGTACCACGGACGGTTCGGCTTGTCCGTCTGCCGCAGGAACACGATGCAACTCTCCTCGGACGAGATACGCTCATAGTAGCGGTTGCCAAAACCCTCTCGCGTATGCGCTGTCGCGCCGGACTTTCTTCATAACGGCTTCATAGTCTGCGTAATATTGCAACTTCTTCTCTTTCGCTGCGAGGATTTCATCACAGCACCTATCCAGCATCGACGGCGGGTAGAATATGCGGTCATAGCCGTTCATGTGGCGTACTTCCCGCACCTGCTGATCCAGCAGGATATTGTACCGATAGGACAAATGTTTCTTGCCCTCGTGGTCGCTGATACGCAGGCTGTTCACGATGCCGTAGTCAAATTTCAGATAAATGCTGTTCGTCGAGTACGCATCCAGCCGGTGGATTACCACTTTCCCAATCAGCCGCTTGATGACAGCGGCGGCCACATCATCAGTCGTCATTGCACACCACCTTAATCGCCGCGTTGAGGGCCGCCCGCATTGCCGGAGAACTGTTCACGTCACCGTAGGTAAGGCCCAAAGCATCCAGCGTCTCCTCGGCATCCCCCGTGTAGCTGTACTCGTGGTTTGCCAACTCGTAGCGGAACATCTGGAACAGGTAGCCCGTGCCGTCAATATCCGCCGCCATAGCTTCCTTGCGCTCCTTTGTGTGGCGCGTGAACATCTCGTCCAGCTTGTCGGCATCCGTCTTGCGGATGAAGCCGCCGGGCGCAATCCGATAAATCTTGTCGGTGTCCGTTTCCTGCAAGCCAAGTTTCTTCATGCCCTGCGCGAACTGGTCGTTGTTGAATGCCCACATCATCGGGAACTCGTTCACCTCTTTTTGGTGACGTTCTTTCATCTGTACGTAAGTTTCTGCTACTTTCATTTCGTCCTCCTTGACTTTTTGCCGCGGAGGGTCTAACATAATAGTTGACCTCTCTGCTTCGTGACTGCTGTGGAACTGGTCTGTCGGTAGCCCCTCCTGTCCGTGGGGCTGCCGATTTTTTATACCTGTGCGGCCTCGCCGCCGTAGTCGATTTCGTACTCCTCGCTCTGCAAATCGTGCGCCATCGAGCACGGGTCAACCTCGGCCGCGCCGCACCGCTTTTCGATTTCGGAGTAGCTGATTCTGCCGTTCTCGTCTGCTGCCTGCGTTGCAAGCTCCATCATCAGATCCGCGTACCGCATACTCTCCTGCTGCTCTGCGTTCATGCTTCTGCTACCTCACTTCCTGTCCGTACTCCGCTGCGGAACACCGCCAGCGTGCTCCACCCCATGAGGACCCTTTCGCGGTACACCCAATCTGAACCTGTGATGACCGGCGCACCGCCCGGGCGGTCCATCACCCTGTAAAAGATGCCCGGGTGCTGGCGGCTCATTTCCCGGGCCCGCCGCAACGTCTTTTTGATTTCTGCTTTCTTCATTTTCCACGCTCCTTTGCTTTCCGCGCAAACGCTGCTTTTTCAAAAACACTGTGCTTGATGTTCGGTATCTCCGCATACTCTGCGACAACGTCCATGACCTGCTGGCGAGCGTTCACTCCTGGCCGCACCATCGTTGTAGTTTCACGGATAACTTTCTCGCCCGAGGACAACTCAACCTCGTGCAGAACGCTAACTAAGTAGCTTTCTTGGTAGCCGCTGCCGTATGTATAGATTTTGATGCCATCCGGGGTGTACCGATACCCGCCATCTGCTTTCCATTCTTTCGGGAACGGCGGCCGCTTGGGGACTTCAATCTCAATGGTCTTGCGCTTTTCGTCGTACTCGCCGGTCTTGCACTCGCGGAAATACTTCTTGTAAAAGCTGTATGACACCTTGACCATCTTTGTCATACCGCCGACCTCTTTTCCTGCTTGAAGAACTGATGCCCGTGCTTCGCCGCCCGCCGCTCTGCGATTCTGACGGCCAAACCGTACAGGCTGTCATCCGGGAAGAAGTCAACTTCCTCGGCTTCTGCGATAGACCGCAGTTCGTGGTAGCTCATGCAGGAGAGTTCGGCCACGTCGTTCCCGCTGTACATATAGCCGTCGCCGCCGTCCACCCATTCCTCGCCGCGGGCCGAGCAAAAGCCGATAAATTCCAGCTTTCCGTTGATGTTGGCCCATGTTCGCATCATTCCCATTTCACACCTTGCCTTTCAAGTAGTCCTTAATCCACTGGTCCGCTTCCTTGCGGTTCTTGCAGAATTTGCCGCTGCCGCAGTAGAAATAATCCTCGCTGCCGTCTACGTTCACCATCGCCTGTACGTTGATGGTCGCTCCTGCTTTCTGTGCCGGATGCCCTGCCGGCAAGTCGGTCATTACGAATTTTGTCATTGTTCGCGCCCCCACTTCACTGCGAATTTGTAGGCGGGCATTTTCTCATGCTTGCCGGTCATGTAGTTCGTGTTTCCGTTGACCTCTACCAATCCCTCAACCTCGCAGCCGTTCATTTTGAACAGCCATGCGGTTTTGACAGCGCTGCTCCATGTAGAAGAAAATGTGAAGTGCTCAACGCCAAAATCCCGGAAACATCCGACAAGAGGAAAAACGTCAATGTCCCCAACCACATCGTCGATGTTGATGCAGTCGTTACCGTTATCGCGGGATACCTCGTAGTATCTCCAAACTCTACTTGCGACGTTGCCCATGTCGTCGATACTCTTCTCGATTTTTCTCCACTTACTACGGATACGGCTATCGGTGTTCGGGTCACAATCCTTTGACAATTCATTCCGTAACTCCTGCACCTTTTCGTAGGTTCTTTCGAGAAAGCCTTTCATCGTCTCAACATCGTCGATTTCGTACACTTTCTTGGTGTTGTCGTTCAAGTAGGAGATTTCATCATGGACGAAAAACTCTACCGCATGGATGGCAATAGCGTCTCTCCTGTGTCTTACAGCTTCTTCGATACCGAGGACAAATTGCAAGCGCTCATTGCCGAAAACCCCGATTTACTTCTCCACGAACTTTACAGCACCGAGGACATTTCTGCCGGGCGGCGGCTTTTCCTTATCGGCCGCGAAATAGGCTTGCGCAAATCTGCCGACGACAGCACTTCAATGTGGCTCGACGTGCTGTTCGTCGATGACAGCGGGCTGCCTGTTCTCGTCGAGGTCAAGCGCTCTGTGAACCCAGAGATTCACCGCCTTGTGGTCGCGCAGCTTATCAACTACGCCACCTTTGCCCGCCTGTGGAATAAGAGCCTGTTGCAGAACGGATTCCGGCAGAACAACCGCGCCGATGTTTTGGCCGAGTACGACACCGATTCCTTTTGGGACACCGTTCTCACCCATCTACGCGAGGAAACCTACACGATGGTCGTGGCCGCCGACAAAATCAACGGCGAACTGGCCGAGATGCTGGCCTTTCTCGATAGGAAGATTCCCGACATTACCGTATGCGGCGTAGAGGTCAACGCTTACGAGGACCTTTGCACCACCCGCTTCATCGGCAACCGGGCTTCACAGGCAACTAAGGCGGCGCGCTCCTACAAGGAATGGGATGCAACGTCACTTCTCGCAAAATGCAATGAGGTTCGGCCGGATTTTGCCGCCTGCACGGAGAAGCTGGTAAACTACGCGCTTGGCTGTGGGCTGCCTGTCCACTACGGCCGTGGCATGATTTACGCTTCTATGGACGTGTCCATCAATGGGGCTTGGCTTTATCAGATTCAAAGCCTCGACCACGACATTGGCGTTTTCGTCTCCTATGCAAACCTGTCCAGCAAACTCGGCGGGGCGCTGTCTCCCGAGCAGATATTGGAAATGTTCTCACCGCTTGGGCGTGACGGGCATCCGCTTTCCTACTCGATGCTGTATATCAAGCTGCGTGTCAGCGATTTGGCCGCCGGCGACAACTTATCCGTTTTCCTCTCCCAGTGTGACCGCATTCTCAACATCTACCGAGAACATTCTAAATCTCTTATACCCCCCCCGCTTTACACCTCTAAAGCGAAAGAGCAGTCTACCCAACCGGGTCGGCTGCTCTTTTCTTTTTCAATTTTGCGATGCTACCACTTTACACCTTTACGGATTCACTTTCAATGACATTTACTTGCATTTCGTTCCTTTTTGTTTCTTTTACTTCCATACCATTGACAGCCGGGACCTTTCCCCACTTCGGCAGCAGGATTTCCTGCATCTCCGTCGCCGGATTTGGCCTTTGTTGAGAGAGCCGCGCGTTCAAAGTGTCGATGGCTTCGCGGTGTAGCTTGAACGTGCGGCGCAGATACTTCTCGTCGGAATCGTCAAAGTCCGGCTTGAATGAGAACAGCATTTCCGCAATCTCCCGCCACTCTGCGCCGTCGAGGTAGCGCATTTCAAGGACGGAACGCTGGTCGGGCTTGTGGATGCACCCGATGATGCTCCGCAGCTCGTCGCGCTCTCTGTCGCGGTCTGCGATCAGTTCCCGGATGTCGGCTTCTAGCTTTTCCTTACGTTCCAGCATTTGGCCGATTTTGTCCACATCGGATGACGGGTTATGCGGCATCCCGGACAGGCTCGGGCTGGATACGCCTTTCATGCGGAGAATAAGGGTTTCCAGCCGCTCTATCTGATTGTCGATGTACCTGTTGTCGTCGCGGTGACGTTTCAAGCGTGCTTCGATTTCCGATACTTCTCTCAATGAGTCCATCCCCCTTTTCAGCGGCATGGACTCGGCCACGCCTTACGACGGTTTCTTGGCTTCTTCGCGGACAATCGGCTTGTGCAGCAGGTCATAGTTTTGAATCGCAATCTGAACGACAGCCAGCACATCGTACATTCGGACGGTCACCATACCGCCGTTTTCACGCGACAGGCTGATAGTGTCATCTTCTGCGTCCACCATGATCTTGACGGCTTCCGGCTGCTGCGACTCAATGCCGGTCTTTCGGCCGTCCTCAAAGGTGAATGTGGTGTAGACCCCGTCGGTCATGTATTCCATCTGTGCCGGGGTCATGCCGTGTGACCGCTCAATCTTCCGTTCTGACATTTTCAGACTCCTCTCTGCGCTTCGGACACCATAAAGGGCTGTACTTCATGGCTTCGCCGTAGATTTTCTTTTCATCCATGATACCGCACACTCGCATCGGGCGGCCCTTGGCAGGGTTCTTGTTGCCCTGTACCCCCGGGCCGCGTAGGCGGCCTTGACGGCCATAGGCGTGAAGAACGCGCCCAACAAGACCGCGAGGATGTACCAGCGGTAATACCAAATTCCAATAGCCAGCGTATAAAGAACTGTCCGTGCGCCGCTGTTGCGGCGCTTCTTTTTAGCCTGCATGGGAAACCTCCTTTACAAACACACTTATGTTGACTTTTTCCATATTTGCAATCGCAAGGTCAAGTTCATGCTCATTGTGGATGCCGAACTCCTCTTGCAACAGCTTCATAACTTTTTCTTCTCGGGTCATTGCTCTCACCGCTCGCATTTCTCCGCGATGATGCGGATCTCCGAGATGGAATGTGACAGCTTATCGAGAAAGCCCATAATTTTCTTGAAATCGGCTTTCTCGTCGTCTTCAATCACTCCATCAGATGCGATCTCGACCAAGCGGTCTTTTACCTCGTCGATTTTGCCCTCGTCGAACGCTTTCAGCATCCGCAGGGTTGCAAGCTCAATGCTTGTTTCCTCTGTGGCGACGGGCATCTCGCAGCCTATAGGGCAGACATTCTTGCAGTAATGCGGTTTCAGCTGAGGGGCATTGTAGACATCAGCCATGCGGATGACGTTCTCAACCGGCACAAATTTTGTCAGTCCCAGTTCATAATCCGCGAGGGTCGAGGGCGAAATTCCAAGGGCTTCCGCTGCCCCCTCTCTGCTGGATAGCCTGTCGTTGTACATTGCGGCCTTTTTCCTCGCCTCGTAGTACACATTACCTACCGCTTTAGTTGCAGCTGCTCCCATTTAATTCACCCCCATTCCTCGGTAAAATAAGTTCGTAGTGGAAAGAATCGCCAGCAAAGTTTCCATCTGTCAACTTTTGGTCGCAAAAAATAGCGTTGAACTGTGCCATGTCCATACCCGTGTAGTTTGCAATCTGGACTGCCTTGTTCAACTGGATTCCTGTCTCGTTTTTCAGCCACTTGTTGATAGATGCCCGCGGTATATCTAAATCACGCTCAATGTCGCTGATTTTCAGCCCCTTTGCAACCAAATGGATACGGAATAGCGTCTCGTTCATCGTCTCACCACCTTGTTTTTTAGGTTAAGTTTATTATAACTTGCCAGCTGTCAAATGTCAATGGAAATATTGACGTTTGGCAATAATTATTTACATATCACAAAATTTTAGGTATTCTATTACATATAAAGGAGGCTTTGTCCATGATAAACAACATTGAAGAAAATTTTCACTTCGACCAAATTCTGGCGCACGCTATGGATGAGCGCGGAATGAACGCCGTACAGCTGGCTTCTCTAACGGGCCTGTCCTCCGGTGCGATTTCCCGCTACCTTGCTGGCGACAGGCAGCCCACCGTGTACAGCATTCAGCAGATTGCCAAGGCTCTCGGAGTTTCTGCCGACTACCTCGTAGGCATCGACCCCGTGCTGGCCCCGCCGAAGAAATCCGGCGACCCCGAGGAAATCATTCTGCTGAACGCATTCTCCAAGGTGAGCGACGATGACCGTGCCGTCCTGTGGGCGCTGCTGCGGAAATATATGACTCCGCACGACCGCGCCCTGCTGGAAGCCCTTAACCAAGACAACGAATCCGGCGCCGTATAATTTACCTGCCGTATTCGGACTAAGGGGAGGGCTTCATCATGCAAAAGAACCAGACGAAAAAAGCCGCTCTCTATATCCGAGTTTCTACCCACTACCAAATCGACAAGGATTCTCTACCATTCCAGCGCAACGAACTGATAAACTACGCGAAATACGCTCTCGGCATTGATGACTACGCCATTTTCGAGGACGCTGGCTACTCCGGCAAAAATACGGACCGCCCGGCGTACCAAGACATGATGCGCCGGATCCGCGCCAAGGAATTTTCTCACCTCTGCGTTTGGAAAATTGACCGCATCAGCCGCAATCTTCTTGACTTTGCTGCCATGTATGAGGAGTTGAAGAAATTCAACTGCACGTTCGTCTCCAAGAACGAGCAATTCGACACGTCCAGCGCCATCGGCGAAGCCATGTTGCGCATCATCCTCGTATTCGCCGAACTCGAGCGCAAGCTGACCGCCGAGCGCGTCACGTCCATCATGTACTCTCGCGCCAACAAGGGCCTTTGGAATGGCGCTCCTATCCCGTTAGGCTACAAATGGGATGCCAAGGGCAAATACCCCGTCATCGACGAGGATACCGCCGTTGTGGTGCGCTATATCTACGACCAGTACGAGAAAATCCACAGCACCATGAAGCTGTCCGACAAGCTGAACCGCGAGAACATCAAGTCGGCGCGCGGCGGCGAGTGGACGGGTACAACCGTAAAAGGAATCCTGCGAAACCCGTTCTACAAGGGAACCTATCGGTACAACTACAAAACGCAGACCGGGCGCATCAAGCCCGTGGAGGAGCAGATCATCCACGAGGACAACCACCCCGGTATCATCGACAAGGAGCAATGGGACCGTGTGAACAAAATTCTCGACGAAAATTCCACCCGTTCCGTCGCGCAGCTGCGCTCAAACGTAAAGTACACGCACATCTTCTCCAAGCTGCTGCGGTGCGGCCAGTGCGGCCACACGATGGGCGGCGGGCTTGACCGGGCGCGGTCTGACGGATACCGGCCGTCGCGCTACTACTGCACCTCGCACACGAGCAAGTCAGGATGCACAAACGGCGTTTACAGCGACGTATACCTCGGGCCTTTCGTGTTCAACTACATTGCAAACCTTCCAGTACCGCATCCATTTTCTCTATCTCCTGTCCGTCAGTTGAAGTTTCCAACTGTCAATATTTTATATTATTATTATAACTTTTGACAGCTGGAATGTCAAGAGAAAATGTTTCCACCTGTCAATTTTTTTACCTATTTTTCCGTTTTGTGTCCGAGACAAAAGAAAAGACGCGCAAGGCATAAAACCTTGCGCGTCGTGGGTTTATTCAAATCATCTATACTCGACTACACGGACAGCCGTAGCTGCGTACATACGCCAGCGGCGGTGTCTCATAGAACGCCGCCAGCGCTTTGGCGGCGGCGGCGTTGTGAGTGTAGGTCAGTTTTTCCAAGTGAATTTCTCCTTATATAAACGCCCAAATGGGCGCACCTATCCAAACATACCACATTAGTATAACAAATCCGAAGCAAAAGCACAAGCGGCAGAAGGTGAATTTTTTGTGCCGTCGGGCGGGGAATCCGCTTTTTGCACCCGTTCCGCAAAAAGACGCCGCGGGAAGATTGACATTTTCGCCTTCTTGCGCTACAATACATATATTATGCCGCTGTGGCGGAACTGGCAGACGCAAGGGACTTAAAATCCCTCGGTAGCGATACCGTACCGGTTCGATCCCGGTCAGCGGCATTTACCCGAGCCGAAACAGCTTTACCGGTTGTTTCGGCTTTTTCTATTGGACCCTGTGAGGCATGGTATGCGGAACCATAAATCTACCCGCAGCGCCCGGCTGTTCTGGCTGGGGGCGCTGCTCGGCGCTGCCGTATTTTTGCTTGTGTACGGCCTTGCACCACTGGACGTAGCCAACGACGCCTTCTGCCGCGGCGGCTACATTGAAAAGGACATCCAGCAGCACTACGCGGGCTGGCTGTTCTACCGAAGCAGTGCGCCGGGCTGGCCGCTCGGCGTAACGCAGGCCATCAACGCGCCGCAGGGCGTCAGCGTTGCGTACACCGATTCTATCCCGCTGCTGGCTGTGCTGTGCCGCCCGCTGGCGGCAGCGCTGGGCGGGACGTTCCAGTATTTCGGCTGGTTTACCCTTGTCTGCTTTGCTTTGCAGGGCGGCTTTGCGGCGCTGCTGTGCGGGCTGTTTGCTGAGGGGCTTGCCGCCCCTTTGGCTGGCTCGCTTGTGTTTGCGGCCAGCCCGATTTTACTGGAGCGCGCGTTCCGGCACACCTCGCTCGGCGCGCAGTGGCTTGTGCTGGCGGCGCTGTACTGTTATTTTGTCTGCCGCCGACAGAGCCGGTTTGCGTCGCGCGGATTGTTTGTCATCAACATTCTGGCCGTCGGTATCCACCCGTATTTTCTGCCCATGACCTACGCTGTCACACTGGCGCTTTTGCTTGAGTACGCCGTAAAGCAGCGGCAATGGCTGCGGCCCGCGCTGTTTTTGGGCGGCAACATGCTCTGCACCGCGGCGCTGGGCTGGGCGCTGGGGCTGCTTTACGGCACAGCCACCAGCGGCGGGCAGGCGCTGTACGGCTATTTTGCCATGAACCTGAACGCGCTGTGGAACCCGGCGGGTGTGAACGCCGTTTTGTACAGCCGCCTGCTGCCCGCACAGAATCAGGTCGGCGGCAACTATGACGCCTTTGCCTATCTGGGGCTGGGCGTGCTGGCTGCACTGCCTGTCGTGGTCGTGTCAGCGCGGCGGCATATCCTGGGCGCTGTGCGCCGTCACTGGGCGCTGTGCGCGGTCTGCGCTGTGCTGACCGCGTTTGCCGTCAGCAACGTCATCACTGCCAACGGCGTGACGCTGGCCACGCTGCCGCTGCCCGCTTCCTTTATTAAGCTGTTCTCGGTCTTTCGCTCCGGTGGGCGGCTGTTCTGGCCCGTCTACTACCTGCTGACGCTGGCAGCGTTCGCAGGGCTGACGCGTCTGCCCCGCGGGGCTGTCTGGGTCACACTGTTTGCCGCCGTGCAGCTGTGGGATGTAAGCCCGGCGCTTTTCCAGCGGCACGATGCCATGCAGGCCGCGCAGGTCACGGACGCGTTCCCGTCCGAGCTGGACAGTGATTTCTGGCAGAGCGCGGCACAGTACCGCCACATCGAATCCGTGCAGGGCATGCAGGCCGACAGCTTACACTTAGCGCTGTGGGCTGCCGACAACGGCATGACGACGAACGATCCGTTCGCCGCCCGCTACGACGAGGCAGCTCTTGCCGCCGAGCGCCAGACCGCGCTGGACGCTCTGGACGCGGGCACGCCGCAGAGTGACACGCTCTACCTGTTCGAGGACGAGGGTGCCTTTTTGCAGGCCGTGGAACCGGTCAAGGCACTGGCCTGGTGCGGGCGCGTGACGAGCGCCGACGGCAGCGCCAGCTGGTATGCCATTGCGCCGGGGCTGCAGGGACAGACGTTTGACGCTCTGTGTACGCCCTACGACGAGGACTATCCCCTGCGCCTGGCAGACTACACCGACGCGCTGTGGAACCGCGGCGTGCTGGATGAAACAAAGCAGACCGTCTGCTTTAAGGATTCCCCGTTTGCGCGTGCCAAGCTGGACGGTGCGGCGCTGCTTTGCGCGGGCGGGCAGGAGTACCCGATTTTGAAGGTCGATGACCACGACGCCGGTTGGCTGATGGTCACCTTGGATATTGAGGATGCCACGGTTTTGTGGGATCAGGAGTTGACGACAAAATGAAAGAACTGCATGTAAAAAGCCTGCTGCCCGTGCGGCTGGACAAGTACCTGATGGACCAGTTCCCCGCTTTGGGCATGGGGCGGCTGAACAAGGCCCTGCGCGAGAACAAGATCAAGCTGAACGGCAAGAAGCAGCCGCTCTCCACCCGCGTGCAGAACGGCGATATTATCAAGCTGTTCCTGAACGACGACCAACTGGAGAACCGCCCCACCCCCGCCGCCGTGTTTGTGTATAAGGACGACGACATCATCATTGCCAGCAAGCCCGCAGGCATCGCTGTGGACGGCCCGGACAGTGACACGCTGCTCCGCCGCGTGCAAACGAAGCTGACCGCCGAGGGCAAGGCTGCCCACGCCGTGCTCTGCCACCGGCTGGACACCGGTACAAGCGGGCTGGTGCTGCTGGCGAAGAACAGTGCGGCGGAGGCGTTTCTGACCGCCGCCATTAAGGCACGCGATATTGAAAAGCGCTACCTCTGCGTGACGTTTGGCCGCCCGAACCCGCCCGCCGCCCTGCTGCGCGACTACCTTTTGAAGGACGCCGAGCGCGGCATTGTGCGCATCACCGACACGACGGCGGGCGGCGCGAAGGAGGTCATCACCGGGTATGAAACGCTGGCTGTCAGCGGACGGCTGGCCCTGTTGGAGGTCGAGCTTGTGACCGGGCGCACCCATCAGATCCGCGCGCATTTAGCACACATCGGCTGCCCGATTCTGGGTGATTCCAAGTACGGCAACAACGCCGCCAACCGCGAGCTGCGGTTCAAGTATCAGGCGCTCTGCGCGTGGGAGCTGCGCTTTCCTGCGCAAATCAGCGACCCTCGGTTTGCGCATCTCGCCGGGCGGGTATTCCACGCCGAGAAGCCGTGGTATTACCAGCAGATTCTGGACGGTACGCTGAAGTAAAGGCTTTGGGCCGGGCGGATACGGAATTTGTCCCTACAAAAAGAGCAGTGCCTTCCGCTTGGAAAGCACTGCTTTTTCTTTATGCCCTGGCGTCCTCGGCCAGACTGCGCCTGCGCAGATACAGCAGGGCTGCGGTCAGAATGGCAAGCGACGACACCAGCGTGATGAGCCAGTTTTCGGTAAATCCCGCAATCAGGTAGCCGGGTACACAGGCCGCCACGACGACCATGGCGTACTGCATCTGGGTCTGCACGTGGTTGATGTGGTTCGACTGTGCACCGGAGCTGGACATGATGGTCGTATCCGAGATCGGCGAAATATGGTCGCCGCAGACCGCACCCGCCAACACCGCGGATACCGCTACGATCATCATGGTGGGGTCCGTCTCGGAGAACATATTGACAACGATGGGGACCAAAATTGCAAACGTGCCCCAGCTGGTGCCGGAGGAGAACGCAATAAAAATCGCAATGCAGAAGATCAGCAGCGGCACAAAGCGCATGAGGCCCTCATTCAGGCTGACGGCCTGGCGCACAAAATCGCCGATGCCCAGCGCGTCGGTCATGCCCTTCAGCGTCCAGGCCAGCACCAGAATCAGGATGGGAGGCATCATCAGCTTGCCGCCCTCGGGCACGGAGTTCATGAAGTCCTTAAAGCCAATAACGCGGCGCGGCAGGTAGAACAGCAGCAGGAAGCCCACCGTGACAAGGCCCGCAAAGACAAGCGACTCCGACGAGGAGCAGTTGGCAAAATCCTCGACAAGGTTCGTGCCGCCGTTCAGGTAGCCGGTCCAGATCATCGTGGCGATGGCCGTAAAGATCATGACGATCATCGGTGCAATCAGGTCAATGACCTTGCCCTTGGCGAATTTACCGCCCTCGGTGGGGTCCTTGATTTCCTGGTTTTGGAATGCCTCCCCGCCCGAGGTGAACAGGTCACCGTGGGCGGCGTTGCGCTCGTGCTTTTTCATCAGGCCGAAGTCGAAGCCCAGCAGCGAGGTAAAGAACACCATGTAGAGCGTCAGCATCGCGTACAGGTTGAACGGGATCGTGCGGACGAACATCTCAAAGCCGGACATCGAGCTGCCCGCCGGGACGTAGGAGTTGACCGCCGCCGCCCAGGACGAGATTGGCGCAATGATGCAGACCGGGGCCGCCGTGGCGTCGATGAGGTAGGCCAGCTTGGCGCGGGAAATCTTGTACTTGTCGGTAACCGGGCGCATGACGGAGCCGACGGTCAGGCAGTTGAAGTAGTCGTCCACAAAAATCAGCGCACCCAGCAGCGAGGTTGCCACGAGCGTGGCGCGCTTGCTCTTGAGCTTTTTCGCCGCCCACTCACCATAAGCGCGGGTGCCGCCGGACTCCTGCATGAGCATAACGACCATGCCCAGCAGGATCATGAACATCAGAATCGAGAAGTCGACGCTGTCGATCATCGTGTTGAACAGTGTGTCAAACGCGACCCAGGGGTGAAACTCTGCCACCAGCAGCGCACCCAGCGCACAGCCGGCGAACAGCGAGAGGTAGACTTCCTTTGTGAGCAGCGCCAGCAGAATGGCGATGATCGGCGGCATCAGGGACCACCAAGTTCCTACAAACATTTCTTACACCTTTTCTTTTTCAAAATATTCCTTTGTCAGCTGCGCCACTGTGCCGGAAAGCAGCAGCAGCGCAATCAGGTTCGGGATGCTCATCAGACCGTTGAAGGTATCGGCAATGCTCCACATCAGGCCTAGGTCCATTGTAGCACCCAGGATGGAAACGAAGGAGTACACCACGAAGAAGGGGCGCACGACCTTGTCGCTGCGGCAGAGGAATGCGATAAAGCGGGAGCCGTACAGCCCCCAGCCGATGATGGTGGAGAAGGCAAAGCAGCACAGTGCCACCGCCGTGAAGATGGATGCCCCGCCGCCGTAGGTCGTGGTAAAGCCGGAGATCGTCAGCTCCGCGCCCGCGGCGGTGCCGTAGTTGACCGTCGTGCCGCTGCACAGAATGACCATAGCCGTCAGCGTGCAGATGACGATGGTGTCCGCAAAGACCTCAAAGATGCCGAACATGCCCTGCTTGACCGGCTTTTTCGTGTCGGCACAGGCGTGGGCGATGGAACCCGTGCCAAGGCCGGCCTCGTTGGAGAAGATGCCGCGGGAGACGCCCTTCTGCATACTGATGAACAGGCTGCCGATGGTGCCGCCCGTGAAGGCCGCCGGGTTGAACGCACCTGCAAAGATGGCCTCGATCACCGCCGGGAAGCGCTGAATGTTCAGAATAACGACGCCCACAGCCAGCACGATGTAGAACAGCGCCATGAAGGGCACCAGCCGTTCACTGACGCTGCCGATGCGCTTGATGCCGCCCAGCAGCACCATGGCGACGAGCATTGCCACAACGATGCCGACAACGAGGTTCAGGGTGGAAAGCGCGTTCTGGCCGACCACATTGAACTCCGTCAGGGCCGTGTCGATGGCGGCGACGATGGTGTTGACCTGGGTCGCGTTGCCGGTGCCAAAAACCGTCAGCACGCCGAACAGCGAGTAGAGCACGGCCAGGAACTGCCAGTGCTTGCCCAGACCGTTTTTGATGTAGTACATCGGGCCGCCGACCCACTCGCCGGTGGCGCTGCGCTCCCGAAAATGTACGGCGAGCGTGACCTCCGCAAATTTGGTGCACATACCCAGCAGCGCAGAGCACCACATCCAGAACACTGCGCCCGGCCCGCCGATGGCGATAGCGCCCGCAACGCCCGCAATGTTGCCCGTGCCCACCGTGCCCGCCAGCGCCGTGCAGACGGCTTGGAACGGCGTCATCGCACCGTCAGAGGCATCTTTTTTGCGGAACATACGCCCGATGGTGGTTTTGATCGCATACGGGAATTTGCGGATCTGCAAAAAGCCAGTCCGCACACTGAGCAGCAGCCCCACGCCGATGATGCACACCATCGCCGGGATGCCCCACACAAAGTTGTTGACCGCCTGATTGATGCTTGCAATTGCTTCAAGAACCATAAAATCCCATACCTCTTGCCTTTTGATTTTGCCGCAAAAAACAAAAGGCCTGCAATCCCGGCCTTCCTGCCGGTTTTACAAGCCTTTTGTCCGTTCATGACAAGTATGACTTATATCTCTGCTATTGTAGTATAACATGATACCGGGTGCTTTGCAATCCCCCGGGCGGAGTGCTGGCGGCACAGTTTATATTGTCAGTGAAACTTTTTTGCGGTATACTACGGATTATAGATACATTTCTGCACAAAACGGACGCATCCACCGCGCCCGGGCCATGCTGCCGAAATTCTTTGGGGCGCAGGCCGAATAAAATTTGTTTTGTGTGAGGGTACTGCTATGAAAAAATTCTGCTTTTGCGCACTCTGTCTGATTTTGGCTGCCCTTCTTTCCGCCTGCGGCAGGCAAGCCGCACAGGATGTGCCCGGCTCAACGGCGGTGCCGTCCCCTGCCGCCGTGCCGGAGGCTCCCGCCGAAAACACATCCACGCCTTTCCCCACCGCCCCGGCGGAAATCGGGAAGGAGTTTGACGACCTTTCCTTTTTAAACGAAGAACAGCGACAGGCGTATGAAGGGGCGTACAAGCTCAACTACACCCTGTACGGCCTGCCGGACAATCTGGTCGGGGTCGATGTCTCCCCGCGGTTCACACAGCAATCGGACAACGAGGGCGTTTTTGTGCTTATGGTGGGCAATTACGCGCTGTATGAAAACCCGTATACGGATTTCACGAACCTGATGCAGAGCGTTTTTACAACAGATTTTATCCGCCGACTGGGGCCGTTATACACCGAAAAATTTATTGATTTGGACGGGCACCTGGCGACCTCCTGCGATTCCGTGCTGGCATGCCCCATGCATGACGATCTCTCCCGCACCGTGATGGACAACTGCCCCGACACCTACCGTTTGGAATCCGTGACCGGCGACACCGTCGTGTTTGCGCTGATCAGCCACTATGACCGGAACTGGGCAAGCTCTTTTGCGCCTGACGATATGGACGTGTACACCATCGAATACCCCATCCGCCTTGTGCGCACTGCGGATGGCTGGCGGGTAGATGAATTTCATTCCACCGATTTCGGATACGCCGAGGCGGTGCTGGAGCCGCCGCTGTCAGAGCAGGATTTGCAGGTTCCCGTGCCGGAGTTTCTGACCGCGGAGCAGCAGATGGTTTATCAGCGCGCCTATAAGATGATGCTTGTCCGCGCGGGCACGTATCTCATCGATGACACGCAGTATTTTCCCTGCGAGAGCCCGGACGCAGGCCGCACGCAGACGGATACTGTCACTGTAGACGGGTACGACTACACGCCCGCACTGAACCGCTACCGGAATTGGGATATGTTTTACGCCGCGCTGCGGGATATTTTCACGAGGGATTTTCTTGATGATTCGTACCTTGCGTCGGACGGGTACTGCCTCTTCCGCCCAATCGATGGCCGCATGTACTATCTTCCCACCGAGCGCGGCTTTGCTGCCGGGTATAACCAGGTTACGACCACAATGACATTTACGAAATTGGAAGAAACCGACGAGAAAATTGTTATCCGGGTCACAGCGGTCTATGCCACAGACGATACCGGCAGCCAGGCCTTCCGCCAGGCTGTGCAGGATGGACTTGTCTCGGACACAAGCACCTACACCATCACAATGGTGCGGGAGGTCGGCGGCTGGCGGTTTGCACAGTTTGAAGTGCCGTTTTAGAAGTGCCGTTTTAAATCTTCCTTGCCCCTGCCGTCTCTACCCAATTTTCTATCAGGCAGGAGTTGATTTTCATGTCCGCGTCCGCGTTTACCCTCAGTCCCGACAGCGCGGCCTGTACCATCGAAATGACTACCGACGAGTACCTTACAGTCACAGAACCGCGCCGGAGCAGGTCAAAGTGATGGATGCTCCAAAGATTCAGATTTCACAAGATCTTTCTGAATCGGTAAATAGGCACTAAATAACAACAATTCCCAAGGCAACTCATGCTGCCTTGGGGATTTTATTGCGCTTACTATATGCTAAGTCCAGTACTACTTTTTCTCAATCCTTATATAATGAACGCCGTACAAGACTCTGCTGCTTAGTTATCCTTCAAAAGTACAACTCAAATCTGGCCCCGTCTCGTCATCTACTGTATTGCTACTTGGGCACCAAACGAGAACGGAACGCCTATCCGTTCCAGAAGAATTGCACGAACTGCACTGCCAGTCTTGCGAATATACTACTGTGCAATAGCATGGATGGCTTGCAGCCGCCTGATGAATTCTAGTTGCATCAACAGTGCCATAATAATGCTTATTTGTATGATTACCGTTAGCGCATCCACTTTTGGGCATAATTGAATTCGTATATTCGGTCGAAGAGAAGCCAACCTTTACAATCGTACCATCACCAAGTTCGACATCTCGAATACCCTGGTCATAGGTTTTTTCTGTTGTTTCATTTACTTTGGCCGTACTTGTATTTGATTCCTGTGCAAAAGCTGCCGTAGGAATCATTACCACCAAAGCAAGAATTGCCATAAAAAACGATACTGCTTTATTCATCATTTCCCTCCTAGTGTATTATCTACGTTCAATATATAAGGATTCAATTTATCGGGGCACATTCTTCTATTTCGTCCAATATTACAAGAAAGTCATTTATCGGTATATCTGCTCGTCCCGACTCCTGCGCCCATACATCTGCGTATATATGATACAGAATATTATCTTTCACAAAGTACGTGTTAATTTGACGAACTTTTCCACCATTCTTTGTTATCGCAATCTGTATCTTTGTTCCATACGGTAATGTGTACTGCATAAAAGTAGTGTCCGCCATTCCTATATTTCCCACCGTCAACGAATCACTTTGACTTTCTGCTCCTATTTTTGTCTCGGCTGTATACCACACAGTATAGTCATTTTCTTCATTATCACTCACTTTGTATAGTGCTGATGCAAAGATTTTTTCAATGTTTCCTTCTGTGTCACATTCTGCTGTAATACTCACCCTTGGCTCTGAATTATTCAAGTTGTCTTGAAACCATCTACTACTCAACATACTAAGTCCTATTTTATTTACAGCACTTTGCCAGCTGTCAACTTCATAAAAAGCTTTCCTGTCAGTATTTGCACTTGCCCGTTCCTTTGCATCTTGCAAAAAATCGTTTGATACATTTTCTTTTGGTGTTCTATAATCAGAAGCCGCAATCTCAAACTCATATTGCCCATACTGCTCACTTTCCCAGTTCAGTTTCACACTTTGGTATATTCCAGCACCAGCCAAAAACAATGCCGCGATCACGATCATATATTTCCAATGCAGAATGTTGCTTCGTTGTTTTACTGGCACAGTAGCGTCAAGAATCACTCTGCGAATTTTTGTTTTTTCACTTTCTCCAAATACAACATTTTGCATACTGTCTTTATAAGAAGCTTTCATTAAAAGCCTCCTCTCCGAGTAATAATTTGAGTTGTCTACGTGCACGAGTCATGCGCATAGACACCCCAGATTCAGTGAGCTTTAGAATTTTTGCCATTTCGCTTGGTCTATACCCTACATAATAATAAAGGTAAATAACAATTCGATATTGGGGAGCAATTTTCATCAGCGCGTGCATTATTTCTTCTTGGTCTTGAAAATCTGTTTTACTTGGAATATCCACATTATCGAGCGGAATGTATTGCCTGTGCTTATTTTTTCGCAGTAAATCCTTACAACAGTTTATAGTTATCCTCGCTAAAAACGCATCTTCAGATTCTGTTTTTATAGAATGATTTTTCTCAAGAAGTCTTAAGAATACCTCTTGCACAATGTCTTGCGCGTCATGTCGATTCATCAAATAGCTATACGCCAACCGATACACCTCATCGCTGTGGTGATCATATAAGCGCAGCACTTCCATTCGCTCCATTGCTGCCCCCCGTATGGTTTCTCTTATTACTATAACGTATGAGACCACCGTTTTCACACCGAAAAAACACATTTTACTAACATTTTACATATCCAATTATGTGTGACAGTTTCAGCTCGTCTGTTCTCAATCACCGTACTGATGAGTATGGCGGCAGCGCAGAAAACCGCGCTCGATTTGCCGTAGAGGCTGTCCGTGCAGTTTACAGACAGTCGTCGGAAATCCTCATCGATTATAAACTGACTGTCCGCCAAGCGATCCCGCTTTATGGCAGCGCCGACGTGGTTGAATCGGAGCCGGGAATCTTTGTGCCTATACTTGTTGAGGCCAGTGTCACCAGTTTTCATGTAACTCTAGCAAACCATTCCGGTCTGGAAGATACGATTCTTTCCACCAACCGTCTTTACTTCAAGGAGCAGGTTCACTTCTTAAAATTTGTGATTAGATTCTTCAGTATACTGATAAGCCTATCACTGATGTTAGCGGGCTGACATCGCCAGATTTCATAGAGCAACAATTAGTCCGCGGGCGTATTAGCTGCCCCCATGAGCCGTCAGCTCTTAGCCTTTTTCTACTTTGCTTCTTGTTTCTTTACCCAATGTATTTTGATTCGGATGTTCCACTTGTTTCTAAAAAAAGAGAACCCCCATTCAGATACTTTTCTGCACCTGAATGAGGGTTCTCTCCATTTTTATAGGTTATTTTTCGATTGGAATAATTCGATCATTGCTCTCGGTGTAGTTGCCGCCGTCCATATGGTTGCGGACAAATGGCACACCGTCCCGAACATAGAATATGTTTTGTTCTAATCGTGCATCTGGATTCGAGGCGGGACTGATGGTACCACCCAGGTCATCATAGCTCACATTGTGACGGAATGTATTGTGAATCGCTTCTTCAAGGCAGAACATCACACAGCCGCCTTCATTCATCCGGCTATAGTTGTACTCGTACACAGTCCCATCGCCAGAATCTGCATCATAAGCCATACCGTCTTGGTTGAGCCTTGTATCAGTGACATCATTATACCGGAATAATGCATCTTTGCACTTCCACGGCCAGATGGCGGCAGCCACTTTGCCAAGACGATTGCCCGGTTCACTGTAAATACGGTCATTCATTTCACAGGCAACTGAGTCTGCGGTATTATGCTTTACCAATGGGCGGAGAGCGTACATGACTGTAATGCCATCACCACCGGCCGCCTTTACATAGTTGTCTCGAATAACAATATTTAAATGCCCATATTTTTGGAACACATCTTCTTTAAGTGCTGCACCTTGAAACTGCTCATGCGCATAGCTGTATCCAACGGCTATACCCCAACGGCTGACATTTGCAACATAACAGCCCTCAACGAGAATCTCCCCGAAACGCGCCACACCCGTGACAGCTTCATTCTCCGGCTGCAATGCAGTCATATAGATACCGCCGTTGTTCATGTGCTTATCATACACATTTCCATTGACATCATGGATTTTAAGATTTTTCAGCGTGATACCACGGCGCATACCTTTGTCTTTGGCAACAACGGCTACACCGGTGCGCTCCATCTTATCGCCCTGTGAATACTTTTCACCAATGATGTGTTCTGCACAGTTTGTAATTTCCAAGTCGCGCACGATAATGTACTCAGCATCATACAGCAAAACAGCAGAAGATACATATCCGTGATACACATGTGTCGGGGAATCAAGTTCTCTGCCATAGTCCTGATACCAAATGCCCTGGCCGTCAGCAGCAATCAACGGGTCATTGCCTTCACCATAAGCTCCAATGGTGATTGGGCAGCACTCTGTTCCGCTGCTTCGAATTTGGAGGAACTGCTTTTCAAAGATACAATCTCTCATCAGCAGTACGCTGTCGCCCGGTTGAAGATTCAAACGGTTTATGGCAAACAGAGTCGCAAATGCACGATCCTCATGCAAACCATCATTTTCATCATCACCGATTTTGGGATTCACATAATATGTCTTGCACAAGGTTATCGTACACCTCCTCCCGCAGTCTCTTTTCAATGATAAGTCTCACTTCATCATAGGAAAAGCTGTCGTTAAAATAGCGCGTGAACAAATCGCGATTTGCATCGTAGAAAGCTCGCGTTTCTTCCGCCGTAAAATCAGGGCAGACGCCCAACGCGCGGATCCTATCACTCGGCTCTACGAAATCAAGTCTAAAGCGGGTCAGTTCATATTGCAAATATGCTGCAATATTATAGCAGCGTGTTCCGTATGTCACCTGACCATTCCGTTCAGCGGCAACCGTCTCAGCATTCTTTGCCGCGCAGCGTTTTTCCAATGCTTCCGGGCTGTCATCATCTATCAGTCCAAATCGTTTAGCCAATGTAAGACAGGCCTGTGCATACTTCCATTGCGCAGAAGTCAGGCAGTATTTTTGTCCCATCACTTAACCGCACCCGTAATACCGTTGGCGAAGCTCTTCTGCAGGCAGAGGAAGATAATTGCCGTCGGCAGCGTGCAGATCAAAACGCCCAACATCAACATGCCATAATCAACGGTATAGCCACTCTTCAGGTTGGCAACCAGCATAGGCATTGTGATAGCGCTGTTCTGCTGGAAAACGATTTTAGGCCAGAGATAACTGTTCCAGGCATTCATGAAAGTAACCGTCATGGCAGCGCCATAAGTAGACTTCATAATCGGGACAAACATCTGAAAGAAAATGCGCGTTTCGCTCAAGCCGTCAAGTCGTGCAGCTTCTATAATATCGCTCGGGAAAGATCGCGCAGACTGGCGGAACATCATGATCATAAAGGGAGTGGAGACAGAAGGAACCACGAATGCAATCCAACTGTTGACAAGTCCCCATGCAGAAATCATCTTGAACAGCGGGATCATGATAGCAACGAACGGCAACATCATGGCCAGCAACAGAATGCTCATCAGGATGTCTTTGCCCTTGTCATGATAAATTTCAAAGCCATAACCGGCAATGGAACAAATCAGCAATGTAAGAAGCGTAAGCAGAATCGAGTTGCGGAAAGAGTTCGTCATGGCGAGCCCCAGGTTCTGATTCGCAATTAAGTTTTTAAAGTTCTCAATCAGGTAAGTACCGGGAATCAGTTTGCCGCGAACGACATCAATACTCGGGTTAGTTGCACCGCAAATCATGTAATACAGCGGAAAAACCGACAAAAAACTTGCAAGAATCAAGACTGCATGGGAAAGATACAATTTAGGCTTACTCACGCTTGTCACCCACTTTCATCTGAATCGCAGACAGCACTGCCACAACCACAAGAATAAAGACGGACAGAGCCGCTGCATAGTTAAACTTCGGTGTTTCCACAAAGGAAATGTTATAAATATAATGCGTCAGCGTCATAGTTGCCTTACCCGGACCGCCGGCGGTTAGGTTGACAGACTCGTCGAACAGCTGCAGCGTACCGGAAGTAGACATAATTGCCGTCAGCAAAATTGTAGGCTTCAGCAGAGGGATTGTCAGGTGGAAGAACTGCTGAACAGGAGAAGCACCATCAATGCGGGCTGCCTCATAAATCGAGTAATCGATATTCTGTAGGCCGGCCAGATAGAACACCATGTTGTAGCCAGTCCAGCGCCAAATCAGCGCGATAATAATGACCCAGCGCGCTGCCCATGCATCCTGAAACCAGTCAATGGGTGCCAAGCCGATGGCACTAATCACATGGTTGATAAGACCATCTGTTGCAAACAGCGACTTGAAGATCATGGAGTAGGAAACCAGCGAGGTTGCGCACGGCAGGAAGATCATGGTGCGGTAGATCCCTTTACCCTTGATAGCAGGACTGTTGAGCAGCTGTGCCAAAATCAAGGACAGCAGCAACATGATGGGAACCTGAATGACAAAGTAAAATATCGTATTGAACAGACATTGCTGGAAGGTCTTATCTTTCAAAATGCGTGTATAGTTTGCGATAGCGACCCAGTGTTCTGTATTGCCCATGCCAGACTTGAAAGAAAGAATCAACGCCTGAACCATTGGGTAAAAGCAAAACACAAAAATCAGTAGAGATGCCGGAAGAAGAAACAACCAACCCGTTAGATTGTGCTTTTTCTCCAAGCTCATCTTTTTCATAGCCATAGTTAACTCCTAATCTTTTTTCCTGCATAGCCGTCAAGACTTTAGCCGGAAATGCTGAATCTCAGAAAGCATTAAACAGCAGGACATGGTTTGCCCCCTCCCCCTGTCTATGTCATTGGGGCATTACCAATCAAAGAAAAAGAAGCAAACCATGTCCTTTTATTCAGCAATATTAGTATTGAGATTCAGGGATGAAACTTAGCCTTCGATGCTGAACTCAACGGTGCTCTGTGCAGTTTCAAGTTCACTATCAATGTCAGCATTGTTCTGCACAACATTGGTGATTGCATCGGTCAAAGCGCTGCGGATATCGGAATAATAAGCGCCGCAATCATAAGCGGGAACCTTGCTTGCGAAATCAACGATGTCCTTGTAAACAGTCTGACCGCCGTAGAAATCAGAGGCCTGATTGTAGACATCAGACTTTGCTGCGGGCAGATAGCTGGCAATAGCACCCGCATTGGGCAGCAGGTCATCGTACAGTTCAACACTGCCGCCGAAAGTGGTCTTCAGGAAATCGTAAGCCAGTTCGGTGTTCTTGCAGTTGGAAGAAACTGCCCAGCTTGCGCCGCCGCAGTTTGCGTAGTTGGTAGCACCATCGATGCCATCAAGTTTAGGCATGTTGACAATGGCCCATTTACCGGACTGGTCTGCCGCAGCCTGAATGCTGGACATAATCCAGCAGCCATTGACGACACCCGCCGTCTTGCCATCGTTCATGGAAGCGATGTACTGATCCCAGTCAGTGTACTCAGCGATAATACCGGCATCGACCATTGCCTTGTACTGCGTCATAGCCTCTTTCAGGGCTGCGTTACCGGCAACATTGACCTTACCGTCCTGCAGCGGAGAAGAGCCTGCAGACTGCAGCATTTCCATCAGCATTTCAGAACCACCGGAAGATGCGATCATAGAAACACCGTTGGCATCCACAACCTTCTGTGCCTTCGGAATGAACTCGGACCAAGTCAAATCCTTAAAATCATCAACCGTCAGGCCGGCGTTCTCAATCATGTCAGAACGGACAGCCATGACAGTTGCACCATTGTCGAACGGTACGCCATAATGCTTACCATCCGCAGTGGAGTCTGCCAGCTTACCTTCGGTGAACTGAGTGAAATCAATGCCGGAATCCGTGATGTCCGTAAAAACATCCGGGAAATTAGCGATGTACTTGTGGAAAGAGTAGTCCTGCATCAGGAAGACATCCGGCAGAGTGCTGTAGTCGCCACTGGTAGCAGCGGTAATCAGCTTGGTTTCAATGTCGTTGTAGGTATTTTCCTGAATGTCGAGTTTGAAATTGGGGTGATCCTTCTGGTAAATCGCCTCAGCCTGCTTCAGAGCGTAGATGTTGAAGTTTGGATCCCACGCCCAAACAGTCAGGGTCTCATCGCCACCGGCAGTGGTGGTTGCAGCAGAGGCAGCATCCGTAGATGTTGCAGTGGATTCTGCCGTGGATGTGCTGTCAGCTGCGGTACCGCCGCAGCCTACCAAGAGAGATGCGGTCATGGCGGCTGCCACGGCCAGAGCTACTGTGTTCTTCTTCATGAAAATTACCTCCTAATAATTTTTGAAGATTTCGGAATACATATAAAGTATGACTGTTGGACAATCATAAATTATCAACTTTTATTCGGCATCCTCAACCCAGCGCATCTCACGCGGGGCCAGGGTCAGCTGTTCAACCAGCTTGCCTTTGATGTAAAGGTCGGTCTTTTGCTCCTGCTCGGAGTTGTTGATGACCGCGATGCGCTTCGTTTCGGGGAATACCGTGACCTCGGTATCGACGTTGGTCACGTAGTAGTGCTTCATCTCCTCCGGCATACCGGCGGCGTAGTAGATGGCGCGCAGCAAAATGCGGCAGTTCTGCGGGGAGTAGGGCAGCCCGGCAAAGTAGACGCTGTGGCCCTTGCCGTACTCGTTGACGACCAACTGGCTGTACTCGCCGTCCTGCGCCAGGATCTGATAGTGCTTGCCCTGCGCGTAGATGCGGCTCGTGCCCTCGCCGAAATCAACGGCGGTGTCAATATCCTCCAGGATAAAGTGGTGCGGGTCGCAGGTGTTGTATTTGTCGGTGCTTAACGAGAAGCCCATCTCGCGGTCCACGCCCATCACGTCGGACAGCTGGAAGTACCGCCCCTGATGCTGGCAGGCGGTGGGCTCGCCCACGCCGATGAAGCCGCCGCCCTCGTCCACAAATTTGCGGATGGCGGTCACGACCTTTTCGTCGATCCAGTTCTCGGCACCGCTGAAGGCTGTGTACGCATCGCCGACGTTGATGATGACGCCGATGTCCTTGGGGATGCCATTGCGGATGTCATCGAAGTCGATGAACTCCACGTCAAACGGCATGCCGCTCAGGCATTCGAGAACACCCTCGGCGGAGTAGGTCTCACGGTGGTAAATGGAGTGATGCACCTGATTGCTCATCCACTTGCGCAGGCCGCCCCAGCAGTTGAGGATGGCCACCTTGAACGGGGCAACGTAGGACTTTGTGCCCTGCATATTTTCGTGGATCTGGCGGAACTCGCCGACCACATTCTGAATTTCGTCGATAAAGCCGGGCCAGTTGCTGGCGAGTTTTAAGTAACCGCCGTAGCCGATGCGGTCCAGCGGGCTGCGCAGGATCGCGCGGCGGGCCTTCATCCAGTTGGTGCGGGCCTCGCCGATCGGGTCGCCGCCCTCGGTGAACACATCGGGGAAGAAGTAGGGCAGCAGACGGCCTTCGGTGTACTTGACGCCCTTGATGTCGGAGATCATCCGCAGCGTAACGCCGCTGCCGACGGAGCCGACCACGGCGTCCAGCCCGATGGAGGCGAAATACTTGCCGTAGGGCTCGGTGCCGATCCAGTGATCGCCGAGGAACATCATCGCTTCCTTGCCGTAGGAGTGGACGATGTCGACCATCTCTTTGGCAAGAGCGCAGACCTCCTGCTGCTGGAACTCGATGAAGTCGCGGAACTCCTTGCTGGGCACGCGGAACATCGTGTTGTGGTAGCCCTGATCCACAATGAACTCGGGGCGGAACTTGTACCCTGCCCACTTTTCAAATTTTTCCAGAATGTAGGGGCTGACGCTGGCGCTGTAGCCGAACCACTCGACGAATTTCTCGCGCTTTTGGTCGTCAAAGGTCAGCGTGAACTGGTGGAAGAAGGTCGTGAACCGCACCACATCAATATGGGGGTTGGCCTCGCACCAGCGGCGCAACTTTTCTTTTACATAGGCCTGCGTCTTGGGCTGGCGCACATCGTAGGTCAGCTGGTGCGGCGTGTCCTTCCAGTCGTTCGTCAGGAAGTTGTACATGTGTACGGGGTCCCAGATCAAAAACGCCAGAAAGCTGACGGTGTACTCGTGATAGGGGACGGTTTCGATCTCGACCTCGCCCGTCGGCTCGTCGAAGAACCACTTGTCGGTGGGGACGACCTCGCCCGTTGTGCGGTCAATGACCTCCCACCAGCGCTTGGGGTCATCCAGCGTGTTGACCTTGAGCTGCTGGGTGTGGAAGCCGTCCATCAGATGAATGCGCAGCTTCGTGCCGCGCGCAGTATGGCGGTCACTGATCAGATACTCCTGCTGGACCTCGTCGGGGTTTGCCTCCGCCCAGGCGTTGTCCTTGCGGGTCGTATAATAGGTAGCGTATTTCTTTGCAGGATCCTGCAAAAGCTCTGCGGGCATCTCGGTACCGTCGCAGTCGCGCAGGGCATCGGTCCCCAGCAGGTTCTTCAGGCGCAGGGTCTCCTCAACCACATCTGCGTCTGTGGGAAGCGTCAATCTTCCGAGCTGCTCCATGTTCCTGTCCTTTCTTGTTTGAAGGCATGTCAACCATGTCAAAAATAGAACTCTCAAGCAATTTGGAAGCCTGGGATTATTATGCTGCTATCCAAATTGACCACTATTTTCTCGTTTGCGTCTCCTTTTTTTACACTTCTATCATACCTGTTTTTCACAAAAATTGGAAGTGCCGATATTGTTTGTACCTTGCACAATCTTGCTCATTATCCCTATCTTTTCGCCCCGCAGAAAGGATAGACGAAATAGTATACAAATATTTCTGCTAAAATTTGTGCATTTTTACACGAGTCATATTTAACTATTGTATAGGATTATTTTATTTGTTTATCGTCACTTTTTTCATCTACTGTATTGCAAGAAGTATATATTGTGTATATAATAGGGGTTGCATAGACCTTACCCTTTTTATTTTTTGATTTTTATAATTTTGCTTTTTCCCATCCGTATCAAGGATGCATTTTATGCTTATCCAATACAAAAGGCGGTATTGAATGAACACACGTTACGATCTAAACATGGATGTGCCCCCACGGGAAGCCCTCCGACTGTTGTATGTAAGCAAAAGCAGATTTGGTGGAGATTGGAACTCTGTCCCACATACACATTCTTGTACTGAGGTTTTTTATTGCGTAAGCGGACGCGGACAGTTTAATGTAGAGGGAAAACTATTGGATGTCATGCCGGATGACATGGTAATTGTCAACCCGCGTGTTCAGCATACAGAACTAAGCTATCAGGCCCACCCTCTAGAATACATCGTCCTGGGGATAGAGGGAATTGAGATCCTGTTCGACCAAAAAGATCATGGCTACACAATGCTCAAATGTTCTGACATGCGTGAGGATTTGCTTAGCTTAACAAAAATATTGCTGCAGGAAATTGATGCTCAGTCAGATGGTTTCGAGATGATTTGTCCGGATCTTACGGAAGTTTTGCTGGTTAAAATTGTACGCTTAACTTCCGTTTCATTGCGTGTGACACCACCCCCGTCAAAAAGTAAAGAGTGTGCTGCAGCCAAAAGATATATTGATGAGAATTATAACGAAGCAATCTCTCTTGATAAGCTGGCCGAGATTGCACACGTCAATAAGTACTACCTGTCCCACTCCTTTAAGAAAGAATATGGCTCGTCCCCCATCGACTACATGCTTAAGCGCCGAATCACTGAGGCAAAAGCGCTTCTTTCCAGCACAGATTACAGCCTGATACAGATTGCTGAGCAACTTGGTTTCGGATCCCCCGCCTACTTTTCAAAGTGCTTTCGAAAGGTTGAAGGTATTAGTCCTAGCGGGTATCGCTGCGCTTTACAGCAGAAAGCCGCAAAGCGCAGCGAATAGCCAGGAGATTTATATGTATTGTTTAGATGGTATCCGTTATGATTCCAGCCGCCGCGTTGCTTTTGTCGGCGACACTATTGTAACCTTGTCTGCCACAGAAAACACAATTCTCACCTACCTGTTGGATCATCCAAACACGGTAATGATCCGCAAAGCGTTGTTAAAACTAATTTGGAACGACACTTACGATTATCCTACAAGAGTTATCGACATTCATATCAGCCACCTGCGAAAAAAGCTCAACTTGAAGAACGAGTTGGTAACTGTATACAAAGAGGGCTATATGCTTCGCTTATAAAATAAGAGCACCGCCCCTATAAATCTCAAAGATTACAGGGACGGTACCGTTAATATGAATGCTATTTATATTGCGCAGATATTTCACAGATCTGCTGAAATCGTTGTTTCTTCCTCGGCAGATATTTCCGACTTTTTCAGTTTGTCCTTTCGATACTGCATTGGTGAAACACCCATTTCTTTATGGAATACACGGCTAAAATACAGTGGGTTGTCATATCCGACGATAGCCGCTATCTCTCCCACTGAATAGTTTGTCTGTTCCAAAAGGCTTTGCGCATTTACCATCCGAAGTGACAAAATATACTGAACAGGCGATGTTCCGACCTGCTGTTTGAAATTGCGGATAAACCATGTCGTACTCATATGAAGTGATGCTGCGTAATCTTCAATGCTGATCTTTTCATTATAATTCTCACTGAAATAGATTGCAGCATCCTCGACTTGTGCGTGGATATTGCCCGGTGCGCAGCTCTCGCTCCGCTGCTGACGGCTTGCCAGCAGCAATATTTCATTCAGCAACGAAGCAGTGTAGTCTTCATATCCATAGCGACACAGCTGCAATTCGCGTATGATTTTTCGAAACAGAGTCTTATATTCAGTTAGTGTACCGGTATAAAAGACATGCTCATCCAGATGAATGCCGTGATATTCAAGTATTTTCTTTACATCGTTGCCGGTAAAATGCACCCAAAAAACTTCCGGTTTATCGGCAAGATAGTAGACATACTTCTGGATTTCCCCCGGTTTATATAAAACCATGTTTCCTGCTTTGACTACTTCCTCTTTGCCATCAAACCAAAAGTGGGCTTTCCCCGCAGCTACATACAAAATTTGGTAGTCCCTGCGTCCCTTTTTCCAAAATGTCGGCAGTTTTTCGCGCGTCAGCAACCTGTATGTCCCACAGCTGCCGACAACAAGCGGCGCGGAATAGTCCTTAAAATCAATTCGAGAATTGTTTAGATACGCCGAATTGACATACACAAGAATCACCCAAATCTTTTATCAGTTTTGCAAAACCATTTGCGGCCCAATTTCACTATAGGGCAGTTTTGTTTAGTGCATGGGGAGTTTCAATTAATCCATGCGATTTATTTAATTGTACACTAAGTGCCGATAAATCGCAAGCATAAAAATGTGCTTTTAGGGAAACATCGAACCATTTTAAACATATTACCGAAAATCATGCATGTATGCCACGTGATCGAAGTTTGCATCGTCACATTCTTCGTTCAGCCTACAGAAAAGGTGTCCAATCGCTTGGATATGTTCTTCCTTGTTCAGCGGTTTTGTAATGTAGGCTCTTGCTTATCCACGATATTCTCCAATGTTTTTAATACCCATGGTGATGTACAAAGCAATTTGCCGTGGATGCCTTCAGATCACACCGGGACTGATAATCTTCTGCCATTCGTTTACATAGTATGTCTTTACATCCGGCGCAAAGAAATTCAACCTTGTTTCTTCCAATTCTTCAATTTTATTGATCTTTCCTTCAAAATAGTTAAGAAGCCTTTCATGACAACTTCCGACACGCATTAGTATTGCTCCAAGACGCGCTTCTTGCACTTCAAAGCCAAAGGGTTTGTTTTCTTTCATCCATTGAGCGCGATATACTTCAAAAAACTTCCACAGTAGTCGCTCCGTTTCTTCATAACGGTGCAGGATTCTTCTTAATGCAGTCATATCATGTTCTGCATAGGCTTTGCGGGTATCAGCCCCCAAAGTGGCTTTTTGTGCGAGTACCCTGCAAAGCGCAGCCTGCGTCTCGAACAGATAGCGCCATTCTCCGGCTTTTTCTGCTGCAATTTCCAATTTTTCTACGCACTGGGCATAATCTCTTGCCGTAGATTCACCAGTAGTATCGTCTAACAATCCCAGAAACGGATCATTATACAGCAGATATTTTTCAGCGTTGCATACCTGTTCAGATGTTCCTCCCGGCGTTCCCGGCAAATCAAGCAGCATAAAATCATCCCAAGTGACCGTGAACCGCGCCAGAAAGTTTCGTTTAACTTGTTCTATATCTGTTATACCATGTGCCGCCTGCGCCGCATAAAACAGCGCGGGCAACAGTGCAAAGCGGGAACACTCGCCTCCATTATCTCCCCACAGTGTAAACAGCAGGTTTTTCGTATTATGCATTGCACAACTCTGCAGTGCTGCTTCGGTTGTCCGGATACTATACCCATTATGCGGTGCCAGCCCCGCCCATGACCACAGACCGCCGGCGAACCATGTGCCGGGATGCAGTTTTTCATGTGTGGTCAGCATTGCATCATAGTGGGCCCTATCCGTTGAATAATAGTCCCAGTAAACCAGTTCTACATTATCTGGGATAATCTTTTTTACTTCGTCACGGATCGTTTCCGGCTTGTAGTAGTCTCCGCCAGATGCCAGCCGAAAAAACATATCTGACCACATCAAAAAGCGAAAGCCATATTTTTCTCCGATATCACAAACACGACGAAGATGTCGAGCCATAATCCCGAATCGTTCTTCCACGCCATGCAAGTCCGCATAGCGTCCACGCCCGAGTAAGTGCGCCTCGTCCATACCAATATGCACCACCCGTGAAGTGAACGAATCGGCTAGGGTTGCAAACATATGGTCAATCAGCAAATATACTCGCTCGTCTTGAGCAAGCAAAATATCATCCACATCAAAGTGTTCTTTATATTCCGGCCATCGATTCAATGCGTTCAGATGAGCCAGCGTCTGAATACAGGGGATCAGTTCCATATTTTTGTTTTTAGCATAAGCATCAAGGCCGCGTAATTCCTCCCGAGAGTAGCGGCCACGCATATATCCAAAGTACGGTTCTCCGGACACCTCATATGTGTCCTCAGTATACAACATGAGAGTGTTGTAGCCAATGCTTGACGTCAGGTCGATCCACTTTTTGACGCTTTCTACACTCGCCACGGCATTACGGGAACAGTCAATCATTGTTCCTAATCTGTTTGGCTGATACTTCATAGCTTTTCTCCTTGTCCTACGTTAAAACCATATATTCCTCTGCATATATTACAGCGTATGTAATCGGTCGCAACTTTATAATACAGCATCAGCCTCTGCCAGTACAATAGGAACCCGATATATTTTACAAAAGCATATAGATTTTCACTATTATTTTCTGAATATATCGGTTAGAACTGTCGTGCCAGCAATGTGCAAGAGCAGAACTCCATTTTGTACAGGCTGTTTCTTCTAGGCACCTTTGATTCCCAATTTCTTGTTCCAAAAACAGCCTCCAAGGAAAATCCGGATAAAAAAGATTTGTTTACGAAGTTTTTACTTGACATTGTCAAGTTGTTGTGCTATACTCCCCCTTAGAAAAGAGGTGTTCTTTCCACTGCCATGTACCATAAAACGCTTTCCTATTATGCCACTTTGTTGTACAGAAACTTTTCCGCTTTCACCAGCGACAGACTGCAACAGTTCAGATTGAATTATGGGCTTTTATTCTTTATCGTGTATATCGGGAAGAAGCCGAACTGCACACCGTCCGAACTGACAAAAGAGTTGGCTTTGGACTGGGGGCACAGTCAGCGATGCATTACCCGCCTTGTCAGCGATGGGTTTATTACAAAGGAAAAAGCAGGACGTCATTATCTGCTCAACCTGACAGAACGCGGACAGAAGGCTTTTGATGCAGCTCATCAGGTGTTCTTCGATTGGGATAACACCTTTATGACGAATCTAACTGCTAAAGAAAAGGAACAGTTGCTTACCTTACTGGAAAAGGCAACAGAAAGGAAATCACACCATGTATGAAACAATCAGCAGTCCCATCAATTACGGCGGTCTGGTATTGAAAAATCGTATTATCTTTGCTCCTACCACCTTTGGTCTTGCGGAGGACGAATACTTTGAAAAAATCCGCAAAATCGCTGCGGGCGGCTGCGCCATGGTTATCATCGGTGACGTCCCCGTCGGCAAAAGCCTATTTGAGAAATCTCTTTTTGATAAAAAAGGCTTCGCCCATTATCAGAAGCTGGTCGAAATCGTCCACAGCTATAACTGCCGCATCTGCGCCCAGCTGCACCAGTCCGACTCCAATATGCTGGCCATGCTGAAATACGTGCCCGGCGTTCTGACGAAGAAGATTTCCATGGAGGAGCTGCGTCCCCTGCTGAACGCCGAGGTTGCCCCTTACATCAGCAAGCTGTCCACCCGCAAGATCCATAAGATCATCAACGGCTTCGGCGAGGCCGCCGTGCTGGCTGTCAAAGCCGGGTTCGATATGGTGCAGGTCCACGGTGACCGCATGTGCGGCAGCTTCAGCTCCACCGTCTTTAACCACCGCACGGATGAATACGGCGGCAGCGCCGAGAACCGTGCCCGCTTTGCGGTGGATGCCGTCAAAGCCATCCGCAGCCGTCTGCCGGAGATTCCCATCGACTACAAGCTGGCCGTCCGGCAGGAAGATCCCCACTACGGCAATGCCGGTGTGGTGGAGTCCGAGCTGGGTATTTTTGTGCCGCTGTTGACCGATGCCGGTGTGACCAGCTTCCATGTAACGCTGGCAAACCATTCCAGTCTGGAGGACACCATTCCCCCGGCCAAGCACCCGTACTTCAAAGAGCAGGGCTGCTTCCTGAAATTCTGCGATGAGGTACGCCAGTATACGGACAAGCCCATCACCGGCGTGGGCGGACTGAATCAGCCTGATTTTGTAGAGCAGCAGCTTGCAAGCGGACGCATCACCTGTGCTGCCATGAGCCGCCAGCTGTTGGCTGACCCCGAATGGCCTAACAAAGTCATCTCCGGGAAAATCAAGGAGATTCACCGCTGTGTTCGCTGCAACAAAAAATGCCTTGGCGGCTTGCAGCAGCATCAGGGCACCCATTGCATTTATGAAAAGGTATGACCTGTGAAATACGCTATTGTATTCAGCAGCCAGACCGGCAATACTAAACAGCTTGCCGAGGTTGTTTCCTCTGTTCTCCCTCAGGCAGATTTGTGTTTCTTCGGTTCCCCGTCACAGGAGGCCCTGCAGGCAGAGCGTCTTTTCATCGGCTTTTGGACGGACAAGGGGCGCTGCAATCAGGAAATCATCGATTTCCTGAAAACGCTCAAGGGAAAAGAGGTGTTCCTGTTTGGCACAGCCGGGTTCGGCGGCAGTCAGGAATATTTTGACAAAATTCTTTCTTCCGTTCAAAAATGCCTCGCTGCTTCCAATACTGTCATCGGCACCTACATGTGCCAGGGGAAAATGCCGCAATCGGTGCGGAAGCGCTATGTAAAGATGAAAAACAGCCCTCTGCCGATTCCAAACGTTGACAAAATGATTGAAAACTTTGATACTGCTGTTTCCCACCCCGACGAAACGGATTTGCAGAAATTGAAATATGCCGTGGCGCAATGCATAAAGCGCTGATACAAAGTAGGTCCTAAAAACACGCTTCCGTCTGGCTGTCTGCGCACCGGCGCTGGCCTACTGCACCGTTATGACGATCCACTTTTTAAAACAGCGGCAGACCCAACCCTGCTGAGCCGCCATGACCGCTTTTACCGCAGTCATAGCGAGACCCTTTATTTGCTTATCAATTGCGCACGGGTGCACGCGGGGCTGTTGCACAGCCCCCAAAAAGAAAGACCGAAGTAAAAGCCAAAAAGGGCTTTACAACTTCGGTCTTTTGCTTTAAGTTAATAGTTGGGTCACCTGAAGGATGTGCAGAACGGCACCCTGCAGCCGGACTTCGCGCAGGAGCTTGTCGATGCGCTCTGGCTCAAATATTCCGAGTGGGTGTGGACTATCTCTGCCAACACGGCAGACTATTTTGCTGGGTACAACCAGTTCCAGAACCTGACCGTGGGCGGCAAGACCCGCAGCGGGCAGGACGGCACCAACACCGTGACCTTTATGGCCATGAAAGCCACCGAGGAATGCAAGACCTACCAGCCGGGACTTTCTGTTCGTTTGCAGGCCGACTGCCCGCGGGAATTTATGGATGCGGTCACGCATCTTGTCAGCACCGGCACAGCTTTCCGGGTGGGAGCAGCTGGCCGCGCAAGAATACGGGATAAAGGTCACTTCCTATAAGTAGTCCCTGTCTTCCACTGCGGCGGCCTTACGGCTCCTGCAGCATGATCCGCACGATCTCTTTATCGGTTTCGCGCATACCCTCACGGCCCAGCAGTCCCACATTACGGATGGTATTTTCAACGCCCTTTGTGACGATGCCGTCCCCGCTGCGGAACTGCTGGCCGTTTTTGTACATATGATACCCTAGGATGCCCGCCTCCACGCTGGAGGCGATCTTCGCCGCACAGCTGGCCTTGGCACCATCGCAGATAATACCCGAAACGATGGCCAGTGCATTGACAAGGGTGTGGGAGACCGCTTTCAGGTCTGCGCCCTGCAGATAGGCAATGCCGCAGCCCGCAGCACAGCCCGCGCTGACGGCCCCGCAGTAGGCGGACAGCCGCCCTATACCGGCCTTTTCGTGGATCGCAATCAGGTTGGAGAGGGCCAGTGCGCGGCAGAGAGTCTCATCGGATGCCCCCAGCTCTCTGGCATACTCGATGACCGGCACCGAGACCGTGATGCCCTGATTGCCGCTGCCCGAGTTGATGACAACTGGCAGCTCACAGCCGCTCATACGGGCATCAGAGCCTGCTGCTGCCTTGGCAATAGCGCGGTTGCGCACATCCTCGCCGTAAAATTTCAGCATTGTAGAGCCGATGTTCGCCCCGTAATCCCCTCGCAGTCCCTCCTCCGAGATGCGGGTGTTGTACCGGATCTGGGTTTCCAGCAAAGGTCGGATGTCGTTGATCTCGCAGGTATCGGCAAATGCAAAGATATCCGCAATGTTCAGCAGCGCCCGGTCTGTCAGACCGCTCTCGGCAGGGGCGGCGTCACCGCAGAGCTGCTTTGTCTCCTGCGCGGTATGATCCAGCAGCACTTCGCTGTTTCTTTGGATCAGGACAATATTCGTGTGGTACTGGCAGATGCGCACCACGGCAGAATCGCTCCCCTGCTGCAGCGTCACAATAATGTCGAAGATAAAGCCGTTGTCGATTGCCTTCACTGTGACCGGCACCTGCTTCAGGAAGGCGCGCATCGCAGCCTTCTGGTCCGTTGTTACAGCTGCGATGACCTCCAGTGCCTTGTCCGCCTGCCCGCCGACGATGCCTGCCGATGCGGCGGCTTCAATGCCCTTCATGCCATCGGTGTTAGGCACGATGACGCTCTTGACATTCTTGATGATGTTGCTGCTCACGCCGATTTCGACTTTGTCCGGCATACCGCCAAGCACATCCCGCGCCTTGGCGGCGGCGTAGGCGATGGCAATCGGTTCGGTGCAGCCCATGGCTGGGATCAACTCCTCTTTCAGGATCTGCACATACGCTTGATAGGTCCTGCTCTGCTTATCCATACAAGTGACTCCTTTGGTTGCTCTGCAAAGTGTCCGCAGCGGGGTATTATACCGCGTCTGCTGGTTTGTATAGTACAAGTATAGACATTTTCCACGCCTTTTGCAACAGCATTTTGGCGGTGTTCCGATCCGGAGCACTTTATGCACTGGTTGGACATAAACACTGCCGCTGTCTACATCCCATAACGCAAAATGTGCCTGCTTGCGCGGGCACATTTTGCGTTATTCTGCTTTTTCCTATCTGGCCACATTCAGCAGCTGCTTTTGAAATTCCCGGGCCGCCGTATTCAGCGGACGGTGCCGGTCATAAATCAGACTTACTGAACGCTGCGGAATCGCCTCCCGCAGGGTCAGCTGCACAATACTGCGGCGCTGCAGGCTGCTGCGGGCCATCGGCTCCGGCACAAAGGCAAGGCCAAGCTCACTCTTTACCAGCGTCATCATCTGGTCTGTGGTGGCCGCCTCAATATCCGGCTTCAGATCTGCGCTGTGCTCAAGGAAAAACTGCCGGTAAAACAGGCGGCTCATGCTCTCGTTCCCCAGCATGATCAGCGGATAGGCGTCAAGCTCCTGCAGCGAGAGCGTCCGACTTGCCAGCGCCGTGAAGGTTTTCCCGCCGACCAGGATTTCGTTGAACGGCATCAAATCAACTTTTTTCAACTCTCCCTCTGCGCCGGTGGGGGTCGTTACAACAGCGAAATCGACCTCGCCGTTTTTCACAGCCTGAATCGCCTGCGGCGTTGAATGGTTGGAGATTCGCAGCCGGATACCTGGGTACTGCGCATGGAAGTCCCGCAGCCGTTCCGACAGGTAGATGTTCAGCGCCGTCTCGGTTGCGCTGATACTGATTGCACCATGCTCAAAGGTCGCGCTGGCGCTCAGCTCCTCCTCGGCATCTTGTATCTGCACAGCAGCCGAGGAAATGCGGGTATAGAGCATCTCCCCCTCCGGCGTCAGCGTCACACCCCGGTTGGAGCGGATAAACAGCACACAGTGCAGCTGATCCTCCAGCTTGTTCATCGTATGCGTGATGTTGGGCTGGTTGCTGCCCAGCACGCGGGCCGCCTTGGTAAAATTGCGGTATTTTGCGACAAAGTAAAAAATTTTGTAGTATTCCCAATCGACATACATAGGCACAGCCTCATTCATACCAAAATTACATAGTCATAATGCGGTAAATACTTTTTACACATTCTATGTCACAAAGTATAATAGCACCGCAACCCAAAAGCAAGCAAAATTTTCCCTCTATAGAAACAAATTGTAAGGAAGGCGAAACCAAAATGCTGACCGCAGTACCTGCGGAAGGGTACCTGGCTCTAAGGCAACACCGCATAATTCTGTGTGCCGCCCCTATATTTTTTCAAGGCTGCGTCTCCCTTCTCCCCTGCCCGCATTTGCGGGTGGGGCTTTTTGTTTACCGTCTTCAGCGCGTCCCTCTCTCAGAGCGCGTGAGTGGACGCCTCTGCAGCGCGTTTTGCTGCAGGCAGCGGCAGACAAAAAAACACCCACAGCGGCGGCTGTGGGCTTTGGGTTCAATCATTATTTGCGGATGCTCCCAGCGCACGGCAAAGCGGATGATTCAGCAACATACCGGCGATAACATACCGATAGGAGTGCACCGCACCGTTTCGGATCGTTTGCGGTATCCGCTGCTTTCGTACCAGCTTTTCCAGCGCATCCATCTGCTCTTTCAAAAAGTAAAAAGATATTTGTGGATAGATCTTGTCATCCAACTGCGTAGCAATAAACCGGCTGACAACCTTTGTTTCTGGAAACAGATAGTAGGCCGCCCTGTTCTGCTCGATTTCTGCTTCGCTGGCCAGATATTCCCTGCTGTTCATGATCAGGCAGTTGTCAGCACCGACCTTCATGACCTTATCCATCTCGGACTGGAGCAGCCGATTGGCCAGGGTGCCTACGCGGATATCCTCCACAGCAGCCTCATCCACAAGCGTCTCCCGAATCAGGAGCCCTACCCGAAGGTTGACCTTAACTTTTTCTTCTTTCATTCGCATCACCCTTTGGGCAATACCGCATAATTCTAAGTGCCGATACGGCGAGCGAGGTGCGGCAGCTGCTAAGCCAAAAGCGCAGATAATACTTTGTGTATTATCGAGCATTTTGGCAACGCAGATGCCGTGCCGCAGCCGCCGGAGCGGTGCTTAAGCCGTAAGGCGGGAATTGTGCGGTGTTGCCTTTGTTACCGGGACAGTGTCTCCTCCCTACCCTGACTTACTTTGAGGCTTCAATCAAATCCCGGAGGCTTTGCGCCTGCTCGATCAGTTCATTCAGGATCGCAACATCATTATCACGGCGCTCCTGAGACATCTTTCTGACGCCGCGCTTATAGCTGGTTGAACTCATTTTCTTAAAAATCTTATTGGCAACAGGCTGGATCGTCTTTTCCACAAAGGTCGCGCTTTCAGACTCGCTCTTTTGCTCCTTTTTCTCGACGCGCTTTGCCTCCTGATCTCTGGCCACATCCTTTGCGATTTCTTCAGCCTTCTCCGTATCATGCCGACTGACGGCGGTACGGTACTCCCCTACCCTGTTCTGCAGCAGGCGGATTGCGTTTTCACACTCCGCAAACGCGGTCTCCAGGCGCTCGTCCCGCTCATCCGGCTCGTTGGTTTTTCTGGCTCTGTCAATAGCCCGTATAAAGTCATAATGTACGCTGTTGCATTCCTGCAGCAGACGCTCCCGGGCATCGGTGTCACAGTTGCTCACATCAACCGCGCTCAGCAACAGATAGCACTGCGCAATTTTATGCTGCACCTCCGGCTCCAGCGTGATATAGCCTTCACACTCCATGCGGGTCAGGAACTTGTTATCCAAAAGGCGAAGCAGCTCTTTGTCCAGCTTTTCCTCAATGCGGAAATCACGGTCGATCTGCTTGGCTGTGGTTGCACTCACTTCCTTAATTGCCTGTTTAGCATCCTTTTCCGTCATATTGAACGGCTCGTTCTGAAGGCAGACCACAAATTCTGCAACGGCCTTGCGGCGGATCTGTTCATCCGCAAAGCCGCCGCGAACCTGCAGGTTCGCACTGTATAAAAGCACCTTTTTTTCATTTTCCGAAAGACTGGTTGTGATCACATTGCAGTTTTTGATGGTGTTCCAGGTGGCGTCTCCTCTCTTTTCGAGGTACTCCATCGCGCGGTAGCGGCGCTCACCGGAGAGAAGGACATACACTGTTTTCCCATTTTCTTCCTGCGGAAACACCACCAAATTATGCATCAGGCCGTTGCGCTGAATATCCTCCGCCAGCTGCACAATATCCTCTTGGGTATCTGCCTGCCGGAAGATTTCGTTGTCCGCATTTACGCGAATATCGTACAGTGCAATATCCCGTGCTTCGTATTCAATGCTTTTATGCCCTGCGGTCAGATCACTGATAATTTTTCCTGCATCGCCATTATTGGAATCAATTTTGCCAAGCTCTGCATCCGTCGGGCGGGAACGTTTTACGATTTCCTTCTTTTTGGCGGGGCTTTTCATTCCCATATCATTTCACCTCCAGACGCTTTTTCAACTCTTCGTAGGCTTTCACATAGGCTTTTGCCACAGGCTGCGTTTTTGCCATATAGCACACAGGCAAAAAGCGGGAAATGGATGTTTTCACCGTCTTGCTTGTGGGAATTGCAACGCTGAACAGCGATGTGCCGAGTTCTTCCTTAAAATGCTCCTGAATCTTCTTGTCTGTTGCTGCGCTTTTGTCTACATTCACCAACAACACACCGGCACCCATCAGGTGAGAAGTGGAGCTTTGCTTCATCTTATTGCATTCATAATAAAGGCGAAATGCCGATTCTTCGGAGTTATCCTCACAGCCGGCTGGAATCAGGATATAATCCGCTGCATAGATTGCATTGGAAAGCAACAAGCTGTCCCGCGTAGGCTGTGTGTCAATAAGAATGTAATCGTACTCATCACGTACCTGATTGAGGAAATAGTACAGAAAATCCCCCATACCGGAAACTTTCCTCGGGTCTCCGTCCTTCAGGCGCTCTGCATCGCCAATCAGCAGTTCAATGCGCTTATTGATTCGCGGCGTCTGCGCATCGCACGGGATCATATCCACATTTTCATACTGCGTTTCCACAATAAAGTCTCGCGTCTTGCTATGATACAGGAACCCGTCGAAAAGATTATAGAGTGCCTTGCCGTAGAATTCATCGCTTGTGATGCTCAAGCCGCCGCTGAGTGCTTTGGTGAGATTTCCCTGCGGATCAGTATCCACGCAAAGGACCTTTTTTCCTTCATCGCCCATCAGGTAGGCAAGATTGGAGGCTGTTACGGTTTTGCCTGTGCCTCCCTTTTCAATGGCAATTGTAATAATTTTTGCAGACATTGAGCAATTCCTCATTTCTGTAAAGACTGTTATTTGTGGATGTGTCCGTCAATTCTTGTTGCTGTGAATTATCATTCTGTGATTCTCTTGTAATCGATTTCCCATTTCTTTTTGCCATTTCCGGTTGTACGATTTTATCATACTTCAGTGGCTGAATATGTTGAAGCCTATACCTCACCACAAAATAGTTGCAGCCATCTTTTGCTGCTTATTGTGATTTCAATTATAACATAGATATAAGTAAAGTCAATTCTCTTTTCCGGGTATCATCCTGCCATAACAATATTTCAAGTCTATCAATTCTTGTTGCTGTTCTTTAATATATCTGCATTCGTATAGGCTGTTTCTTTACACACTCACACCGTGCTTCACAGTACGAAACAGAGTCCAGACCGCCAAAAGAATTACCTTCTTGCCTTATTGCATGTGTAGGGGCGACCATTTGTCGCCCGTAAACTTACTGCAGCAACGCATCTTCTGGGATAGTTTGCTTACAAGGCAAACGGGCACGGGCGAGCAATGCTCGCCCCTACAAGAGTTTCTCGACAGTATGACAGAGTCAACACATCTTTCAATTCTTGTTGCTGTTCTCGGTTTACATTTATTTGTCACTTATAATCTTTGTTTTTTTCTTTACAGCAAAAGCAGCAGCCTGCAACTTGCAGGCTGCTGCCAAATAATACCTATACATCCTCAAAGACAGACATATCAAACTTAAATACTCCCGCCGGATCCAACGATGCGAGCTTCTGCTTGCCAGCCGCGATGATCAAAGCACTGTTTTCAATCGTATCGTTATAAACAACCGTGCGATAATACTGTGCAGACTTCCTTTCGGTTACTTTTTCAAACATCTCCGTAAATTTTACACACAGTCCCAGGGTCCATGTTTTCAGCCCGGCATTGTCATGAATGATTCGGTTTAAAGAATCCAGCGTTTCCTCCGCTTGGTCACACTTGTTGGTGTTTGTCAAGATCTTAGCCGTGTATGTGAAAATATCATTGCAGATATTTTTCTCGTTGCCCGTCAGCTTATCCTCATACGAAGCATAGTCTGCTTTGTTTCTGATCTCCGTAGTTGCTTTTCTATACTTCATTTTTAAAATATCTGTGCTAAATGGCTCTGTAATATGCTGGGCTGCTTTTTCCGCACTCTGGGTTTTCTTCTTTCTGGAATCCCTTACAATTTCGTCATCGTGCGTATTTCTATCATGATAGGAGCGGACATCCCTCATTTCCGCTTTGGTCTTGTATTTGATGAAAATATACAGGTATTCATATTTGCGAACACCGCGCTTGCGCGCCGGGGCATAGTCAAACCAAAGATCCGTCATCTCATTGATTTCTTTCTTAACGGTTTTTAAAACATTCTTCTCAAACTCTGTAAAAGTCTTGTACTTTTCAGACAGCGGCTTTTCCCGGTCAAACTTTTTCTTGTCGGCAGATGCCGGATCCTTTTTCTTTTTGCTCTTTGTGGACTCTCTCTCTGCCTCTGTGGGTGCAGAGAGCAGACCTTTAAATTCATCAATATTGAATTTTTTATACTTATAACCCGTCAGCTCGTCGCGCTTTGAGGAGAACTTATTCAGGATCTCATCATTTACCGGCTGGAATACAAGGCCGTTCGTATAGCCATAGTCTCTGTTTCCATTGTCATAGGAGAGTATGATTTCATAAACGCGCATAGAGTAGGTGCTTTTCATCATCAGCAGATATTCGATGCTGTAAGAGGTATAGTTGCTGGTAAGCTGCGCAATATCCTTCCAGATGTCCTGGTTAAAGCGCAGGCGAATCTCTTTCTTGTCGAAATCGACCTCAGAACCTTTTTGCAGCCAGGAAATGGAGCGATACACCTTACTGCCGGGTTCTTTCTTGACCCAGAAGGTACGATTTTCCAAATTTTCTATAGTTTCCTTCAGATTCAGCGCATAAGTCGTATCCACCGTGCGCACTCCGGTCAACTTGGCAAAGTCGTTGAAAGTGATCGAATAATATTTGGATGCATCCTTATCATTTTTCTGGTCGATTTTAGACATGAGCATAAAGAGAACCTTTTGCTCATTTCTGGGCAGAGAGTACTTTGTCCGCTGGATCAAGTCATTACTTTTGGTAATGTAAGAGCCAAAGCCGACAGGGGAGTGCTGCCATTTCGCAATCGCTTGCTTTTTCTCGCGGACCTCATCATCAGAAAGGACCTCTCCAACTAAAGATTCCTCGTTTTCATCAATGGACGAATTCGTTTTGTTCATATCCATTACTTATAGCTGTACAAGGAGGGGCTTAAAATAATTACGATATACAGCTATATATTCCTTTCGTTAGATGTTACAATACAAATGGGTACACAAATATCATTATACGGATAATATTACTATACTATTTGCCGACTGTCAACGAAAAATGTTTGGAGCCTTTCTATTTTTTTAATTTTGCTTTTTTCTCCTTTACAATTATTTATCTTATATCTTACTTTTTACTTATTTATTATAATATGTAGAAAGAGAGGTTTCCACATGCCAACGGAGAGGAAAAAACACTTGAGGAAAGAGATTTCCACACCGGATGCAAGAGGTTTAAAAGGCTGTAGAAAGAGATTGCTACAGCCCAATCAGCCAAAATAAGCATGTAGAAACCTCTTTTTTGCCGTGGAAGAATCTCTGTTTTCAAAGTTTTTTCTGTATACTGTCTGTTGCGGCTACAAATTGTGCAGGGTGGAAATCTCGCTTTTGCGATAGAGGGAGAGCATTGCCGTGCAAGCATAGGTGGAGAGTGTTATAGCTGGTTTTTCCGGTGTAGAAACCTCTCTTTGCACAAGCATTGGAAAACGACGGCGCTTGAATTAGGGTAGTAGGCATAGAAGCAGGGGAGAAGTGAAACAAGAATTTCCTTTTTCGCGAGTGTAGAAACCTCCTTTTGTTGCTACGAGTGATCTCTGCGGTAGGAGGTGCTCAAATTTTTCCGGTGTAGAAACCTCCTTTTAGAAATTGCTTCAAAAACACTATATATTGGTGTTGCGGATCAACTAACATACTTGTTTTTGCACAAAGAGAGGCTATATAGGCAGAGACAGGAAAGGTAATAGTGGCGAACCAAGAGGTTTCTACACATAAACAGCGTAAGATTTTTAAATAGAATAATAGGCGATATACCGATATATAGCAGGGCTGCGAAAAAGGTGTTATCCGCACTAAAAAGAGGTTTCTACATCAAAAGTGCGAAAGAAAAGAGAAAAAAACAGCCATGTACAGAAAGGCACTACCAAAGCAGCGTAGTGATAAAAGAATGTAAAACCACAATATATAGATATAGAGAAGAAAATAGAACTTGAAAAACAAAAAAAGCTGGGAGAGAAGATAGTAGAAATGGGAAAAACCGTTGCAGATGAAATACAACGAGGAAATAGTGCTGTAATATATACGATATGTATATAGTGTAATGCAAAGATGCTCCAGAGAGGTCCATAGTGGTACAAAGTATGGCATAATGCAAAGTAAACATTTTTTCCGGTAATGAGATGTAGAAACCTCTCTTTTCGCTGGACTTCCCGACTTCTTGATGAGAAAACCTCTTTTTGACGGACATATCCACTTTTTCGGCAGTAATCCACAGGGATTGCGGGCTTAATGTACTTACATAAGGTGGATAAAATGATAGGTGAGTGGCTGTATAAGATACAATTTAATATACTAATAGGATAATATATGAAAAATATACAAATTGGTCCATACAATCTGTTCCCAAAAGGGAAATTATCCGATTGTTAAAGTGTAGAAACCTCTCTTTTAGGTGGGAGGGGAAGCCTTCACAACACGAAACAAGCTGAATTTGAGAATAGACCTTGCAATAGGTAGAAAGCCGGATTATCGCCCGTAGGCTATATGGCACATGCCGAAGGAAGAAAAAGCATAAAGCAAACACCATCCAATAAGGTAAGGGTTATCTCAAGAGGGGAGGGGACTGGCAGCAGGATTGGGTTTGCGTCTGCTATAAAGACATACAGTAATTGGGAAAGTTTCGATATGCTATAGCAGCGAGAGCAGTCGCCTTGGCAGTCAAGAAATCTCTTAGCGAACACAACAAAAAACCGAAAATAAAGTTACAGCAACAGGAATTGACGGAAATGGAGCACGATGAATTTTTACAAGTAATCAGAAGCCCTTTTCATTTTGCCACTTGCGATGCCGTACTCCGGGGGTGTAAAATAGTAGATATAAGTAAGCCACTGCAGTGGCGCAGACTGTCGAAAAAGGTGCGTTCTCACCCCTTGGCCCCCTCTGCGAAGAGGCTCCGCCCGCAGGCGGTGGGGGAGAGAACTGTACGGCTGCCCGAAATATTTCGGGCTATGGCAAGGTTCTCTCCATCCGCCCCTTCGGGGCACCGCTCCCCCTCTGGCGCAAGCGCCACCTCCCCCGTATCGGGGGAGTCTGTCTCGCAGAGGGAGGTTTTTCGACGGCCTGAGCCGCTGCAGCGGCAGGGCATATAGAGACAGGGGATGTAAGGTATGAAACGAATTTTGATCATTGATGGGCAGGGCGGCGGCATGGGCGCACAGCTTGCAAAGCTGCTGCTGCTTAAGCTGCCTGCGGATTGCGAGCTGCTGGCAGTGGGCACGAATGTTCTGGCAACCAGCGCCATGCTGAAGGCGGGTGCAGTGCGCGGCGCCACCGGGGAAAATGCGGTGGTATATAACGCCGCCAGAGCCGATGTTATCCTGGGACCCATCGGTATCTTGATGGCTAACGGCATTATGGGCGAGGTTTCGCCCAAAATGTCGGTGGCGATTTCCGGCAGTGAGGCAGCCAAGGTTTTGATCCCGGCGTCCGGCTGCGGGATCTTTGTGGCGGGCACGCAGGATTGCCGCCTTGACGAGTATCTGCAAAATGCCGTAGCACTTACGCTGCGTGCGCTGGACGCATGACGCCGCTGGCAACAGCCGCCGCCCCGATCCTGCAGGCCGCACAGTTGGCCGCAGAAAACGGCCCGGCGCTGCTGGCCATTGACGGGCGTTGCGGCAGCGGCAAGTCTACACTGGCGAAATTTCTGGCGGGGCAGCTGGGCTGCCGGGTAGTGCATACCGATGATTTCTATCTACCGCTTGCTGCGCGCTGCGCGAACTGGCAGGAGCAGCCCGGCGCGAATATAGATTTCATTCGGCTGCGAAACGAGGTTCTGCAGCCGCTTTTGCGCGGCAAAACGGCGCTCTATAATGCATACAGCTGTGCGGCGGGAGCCTTCCTGTCGTCTAAGCCGTTTGCTGCCGCGCCACTGACGATTCTGGAGGGCAGCTACAGCCTGCATCCGGCGCTGCAGACTGACTTTGCGGTGCGTGTGTTTGTTACCTGCCCGCCCGATGTGCAGGCGGCGCGCCTGCGGGCGAGAGAGGGCATACGCTATGCAAATTTTGTGCAGCGGTGGATCCCGCTGGAGGAAGGGTATTTTGCTGCCCATGATCCAGCCGCACGCTGCAATTTTGTACTGGACACGGCGGAGATTTTTGTGTAATATAGTAAGCGGACCTATGGCATAACTGCATGGTTTCCGCTATAGCGGGCTTGAAGGATGCAGGAATGCCCTTATGAAAAAGCCAGGAAGGCAGTGCCCAGAAGGGTGCGCGGTTCAAACTTTTTGATAAGGGTGATATGTTGTGAAAAACCAGAATACAAAAAAATTGGCTTATGCAGCGCTGTTTTTGGCGCTGTGCCTCGTGCTGCCCATGCTGACGGGCCAGATTCCGCAAATTGGCAGCATGCTGCTCCCGATGCATATTCCGGTGCTTTTGTGCGGCCTTGTCTGCGGCTGGCAGTACGGTGCAGCGGTGGGCTTTGTTGCGCCGCTGCTGCGCTCGGTCCTGTTCGGGATGCCTCCGATGTATCCGGTGGCTATTGCGATGGCCTTTGAGCTGCTGACCTACGGCCTTGTTATCGGGCTGGTATACCGCCGTATGGCTCAAAAGGGTGCGGCAGGGGTGTATGCAGCGCTGCTTACCGCCATGGTAGCGGGGCGGCTTGTCTGGGGCGTGGCTGAGGTCGTGCTGCTGGGCTTGGGCGGCAAGGCGTTTACCGCCCAGACATTCTTGGCGGGCGCACTGCTCAATGCCGTGCCGGGCATTATCGTGCAGTTGGTTCTGATCCCCGCTGTGATGGCAGTCCTGCAGAAGGCTGGAGCCGTTAAAGAATACGCCGAATAAGGCCGCTTGCTAAGAGGCTGCGCAGGAAGCGCAGCCTTTTTGCTGTGTGCGGCTGTATTGCAGCTCGCTTTGCACGATACAGCAACAGGAATCGCTCGCCCCATATTTTCGCAAATGAAAACAAAAAAGCTTGCAAGTACAGGCATTTTAGCCTTATCTTGCAAGCTTTTGTTGTTGCAGCGGTGAAAGTGGCCGACAGCCACTGCCTGCTGCTAGAGGAACTCAGCCATACTGATCTGATCGACCAGCCAGCTTTCCTGCTTTGCCTCGTGGATCACATCGCCCGGATGGCTGTGCCCGACCAAAAAGGGTGAAGCGGGGTTGTGCATACGCATATTCTGCGCTACAGTCACACGGCTGGAGTTGGCGTAGCAGTATAGGCAGCCGTGACCGCAGGTATTGTAGGCACCTATATCCGCCGTAAGGCAGCAGGCGCACTCCTTGCGGGCTGGCTTTTGCGGGGGCAACCGCAGAGGACGGTGCAGCGCGGCCTCGAAAGTCCGTTGCGTCATGCAGCCGCTGCAATCGGCACCATAGCGGGCCAGCGCAGTGCCCTCGGCGCAGGGGCGTATCATCATGCCGTATTTTTTGCCGATTTCAACAAAAGCCTTTCCCAGTGTTTCGCGCTCAGTGAGTGGGACGCTTTTCACCTGCGGAAAATTCCGCCGTACCTTCTCATAAAGGTCGATAAAGCTGATCACACAGATCCTGGTATAGCCGGAAAGTACAGCTGCCATCTGCTCGAATTCAGCGATATGTCGCGCAGCTGTGTAGGTGTCGGAAAGAAAAATGGGGTCATACCGCCATGCGATACAATCGGGACCGACAATTTTTGACAGGGTGATAAAGTCCTGCAAGACCTGCGCCTTCGGCGGTACATGCGGCTCGATCTCCGGTCCGTAGGGGGTGATCGTGACAAACCAGTACTGCCCATAGGGGCGCAGCAGCTCCATGCGGGGGAGCATCGGTGCAGGATTTTTGGTGCAAAAGCCGATCAGGTCCACCACATCCGGGTTGATGGCATACCGCGTGACGGACTGCGGGTCATAAGGGTTGCGCACCAGCACAAACCCTGCACGCAGGCGGTTCGCAAACCATGTGCTGTAAAAGCCGGGTATATCGGTGCGGAAACCTGTTTGTAAAATCATAAAATGCCCTCCTGCGGTGCAGCATGCAGCTTGCCGATTCTATACAAATTATAATACCATGCTACAGAGGATTGCAAGGAGGCTGAGCGCCGCTGCAAAATTTTCTTTTTTAGCTGGTTCGTCTCTTAGGCCTCGATGGCTTTCTACCGGGCGTAGTGGGATAGCGTCTCTCCTATGGTGCGCTTGAACAGGCGGGTAGGGAACAACCGGGATACCTACCTCCTGTGCCGCCTGTGTGATCGTGTAGTGATGATACCGGAGCAGGTTCGCCGCAAACTGGATGCGGGTCAGGGTCACATAGTCGGTCAGGTTGCTGTGCACTTCCCGGTGGAGCCGGTCGGACAGATAAGAGCGGCTCGGGTTGGAGCGGGCAGCCAGCGTGGAAAGGGTCAGGTCCTCCTTCAGATGCAGGTTGATATAGTGGATGATATTGCGGATGACCACCGAATAGCCGGCGGTAGAGTACCGCGCCACCCGGTCGCAATATTGCTGCAGCATCTCGACCACAAGGGCCTGCTCTTGCTGCTCGGTGGTGATTTCACCGGCGGCGAGCAGATAATCGTTATAAAGGGTATCAAGGTAAAAGGCGTGAACCTCGGCCCGCTCTGCCTCCTTGCGTAGCAGGGCATTCAGGGCAACGGCGCGGAAACGGACGGTGGTGGTCTTGGTATGACCCTTGCGCCCGAGTATGGTTACGCCGCGAAAGCTCTGCAGCGCCTGCATCGCAAGATCAGCATCACCGTGGTTGACGGCGTCCAGCAGATGATTTTCCAGCGCGTAGCGGTCCTCCAGCATCTGGATGCTGAGGACGGGCTTTTCCGGCAGCATACACTGCCTTGGCAGATCGGCAGATTCGGGGGAAAGATCTGTGTAGTTTACCCAGTGGGTGCGGAAGGTGCTGCAGTTCATCGGTGCCAAGCTCGTCTACAATCTGGACAAAAAGACGCTGGCCCAGATTGAGACCGAGCTGAAGGAAAAGCGCGGCTGATTTACTGTAATAAGACACGGGAGGTTTTTCCGGGGGTCTCCGGAAAAGCCTCCCGCGCTTTTTGCGGTGCGCCGAGAATGAGTGCCTCCGGCGTGTTGAAAAGCACAGCGGGAACATGGTACAATTATCAAACCAAAGCACAGTACGATGAGGGAAGGAGAATAAGCACATGACGATTTTGATCGATGCAGACGGCTGCCCGGTGGTCGATCTGACCCTGCGGAGCGCAGGGAAAAAAGGTGTGCCGGTTGTGATTCTGTGCGATACATCCCATCGTATCGAGCGAGAAGGGGCACAGACGCTGGTATTTGACAAAGGCGCTGACAGCGTGGATTTTGCGCTCGTCAACCGGGTGAAGCCCGGGGACTTGGTTGTGACGCAGGATTACGGTCTGGCAAGTATGTGTCTGGCAAAATGCGCGCGGGTGCTGAACCAGAACGGTTTGGAATATACGGCGGATAATATAGATGCGCTGATGCTGCAGCGGCATGAAAACAAAAAGCTCCTTCGCGCCGGCAAGCATCCAAAGGGGGCTGCAAAACGCACAAAAGAGCAGGATATCCGGTTTTGCGATGCGCTGGAACGGATTTTAAGCGGCACATCCGGCAATCAGCAGACGGAATGTGAAAATGTGTCATTTACAAGGCGATAAAATGTACAATGTGCATTTTTTACAGGTGAATGGTAATTACAGAGCGTAGCTATGTGAAAAAAGCGCAAAGAAGAAATGTGCTTTTTGGGTGGATTTGTGCAGAAATGTACACTTTTCAGGGCGGCAAAACAGCACATTTTTGCCGATATTGCCGCTTGCTGCATGAAATGTGCGATTTGCCATAAAATCATACGATATATCGGTATAATTTACCTTTCGAAATGTGACATTTGGCACATGCTATGCGTAAAGAAGCTGCACACCGCCATAAAGAGCCTATGGGGGTGAACATAGTTTAGCTGCAGAGGAATGGGATACGGTACGCAATTCCGGCACGGTAACGCTGCTTTGAGTTGGTTACAAAAGTTTATGCGGAATGCTCCGCACAGCAATGCATACTGGTTGGAAGCGCAATACAACAGATTCCTGGGCTTCAAAATACAACAATTTCCGGGAGACAAAAATGAACCCAGGAAATTGTTGTACTCTGCGTATTGAAAACACAGGTGAATTGGGCGCTTGTTCGATGCCTACTGATCCGCAATTGCAAAATAAGGATACAAATCAAAGCGTACAAAAGAAAGAAAAGCGCAAGCAGCATATCCCTGCCCTGCAGAGAGAATGGATTCCGGCAGTGTGCCTTATTGCGATAGATACGGCGGCGGCTGGCCTTGATGTACCGCTGGCCCGCCAGCAATTCTTCCGCAACTTCCTCCGTGACTTCGACCATCACATCTTCCATATACCACGGGTAAAAATCCCGCAAATTGATTTCCTTCATTGTGTACCTCCGTTTCGGTGTTGGGAATTGACGAGTGACCGAAGCGGAGGGCGGCGGAGAGCGGCACCGGGGCTGGACTTCGGGCCAAGTTGGCCCGAGGCTCCATATAGACGCAAAAACGCCCGGGCGGCATGAAGCCGCTCGGGCGCATGAAAATGTATTATCGGAATGGTACTGATATATTGTACCTTCGTGGTTAGAATAGCCCGGAGGGGGAGCTACGCTTTTTTTAGCTGGTGAAGATCATGGGCGTTGCGAAAAAGCAAAAAGGACACGGCGATACCCTCCTATGGGCCGCCATGTCCCCGCAAGTCGTCATTGGTTTGTGTGTAGGCGCAAAGAAACGGCGGCTCTGAAAATCAAAGCCGCCGCTTCAAATGGGCGTGTCGATATGGCTGCTGTACGACGGCTTTTTTTCTTTTGCCGTCGTGTGGCAGTTTCTAAATCAACATGATAGGCTGTTAGTCGGTAGTGCTGCCTACCCAATTAGGATTGAAAGTTGTCATGCACTCATCGTCCCCATTCACAGACTTAGATACGAGAAGCCCATTTTTGATGTCCTCCAGGGTCTGCTCATATTCGGCAATGTACTGGTCTGTCATTTCCTGCGTCCACTCGAAAGAGCCCTCGCTGGTTTCGGCCATTGCGTGCTCGTCGGCCATTTCCTGAAGAGTTTTCTTTTCCTGTTCCAGCCATTCCTTGTACTCGTCATAAGTCCACCACTCGTAGTTGATTGCGGGATGGCTGTTATTATAATCTTCTTCGGACATCCAGCTTGCGCCATTGTCCTCGCTGACAAAGGTCTTTCCGCTCTCCTTGTCCTTGTAGCTCATAACGCCATCGGAATCATCCGTTGTGGACACGACCGTTTTCTGCTGTGCAGAATTGGCAACAGGTGCGTTTAGCGCATGAGCTTCTGTGACCCCATGCAAGGGACTTACTGCACCCAGTCCCATCAATACCGTCAGAGCCAATGCTCCGAATTTAGCTTTTACCATTTTGCTTTGCCTCGCTTTCAAAAATTATAGCTGTCCTCTTGAGGACAGCTATAAGATAACAAAATGATTTGGATATAGTTTGCAAGGAATATGGAGTTTAGATGGAGTTGATAGCACCTCTTTCTTGCGGCATTTCAAGCCAGAACACCACACCTCTGCTTGTGTTTTGGATACCATATTTTGCGTGGTGCAGTTCCATGATTTTGCGGACGATATAAAGTCCTAAGCCTGTTCCCCCAGTATTACGATTACGGGAGGTATCCGCTCTGTAAAATGCTTCAAATAGATGGGGTATCATTTCCTCTGGAATATGGACGCCTGTATTTTCAACTTTGCAGGAAACGGTATTTTTATCGTTCGATAAGGATATATAGATTGCCTCGCCATTCGGTGAGTAGCGAATGGCATTTACCAAAACATTTTGAATGGCTCGTTCCATCTGTGCCGGGTCTGCATCACACAGGATTTTGTCAGGAATATCCACGGAAAGGGAGATTTCTTTTTCAGACAGCAAATCGGTCACATCAGCTATTTGTACCCGAAGAAGCTCTGCAAAATCAATCGTCTTATATTCTGTTCTCTGTTTTCCGTCTGTTTTAGATACATAGAGCAGTTCTTTCACTAATGTTTCCATTTTTTCAACAACGGCCAGCGACCGCTCCATATACGACTCTTGATTTTCATATCCTTTGACCTTATTGAGCATCCCCATTAAATGACCTTTCAGAATTGTCAAAGGCGTTTTCAGTTCATGTGATGCCGCCGAGAAAAATTCCTGTTGCTTTTTTTCAAGTTCTCGCTCTTTTGATATTTCGGCCTCTAACTCGGAATTGCTTTTTTTCAGTTCTGCCAATGTATGCTGTAAATTATCCGACAAAGTATTTAAGCTGTCCGAGAGTATTCCTATCTCGTCTGAACGATTAGAATTTCCGTGCGGCTCAAAATTGAGCTGGGCCATTTTTTGCGATGTGCTGCTTAATTCAATAATCGGTTTTGTTATATAGCGTGAGTAAATGACAGAAAACAAGATGGACATAAAGAAGATTCCCAATATAACCAGCGGAACGGTTTGCCAAATCGCCTCTGTTGCCTGATTGACGGACACCGTATCACTTTGCACATAAAGGGTATAGTCGCTACCTAACAGGGTGAACACATAGCCTGCTTCTGTCAGTAATTCGTCATTTGTAATAATTGTGCTATCAGGATTTTCTTGAATCGTAGCAATAGAATCCTTGTCTGTTGCTATCGTCAATTTGTCACTTGAATATAAAATATCTCCATAATCATCTTCAATATAGGCAGTTGCTTTTGTCTGTGCGGTGAATTGCTGAACAAGTGAATAACATTCCTCTAAGGAACCAGCCTTTTCCAATACTGGCACTAAATCATTTGCTTGCTTTTGCAATTCTGCACTAAGTCGATTGCTATAAGTTTGGGGAATATATCTCGCCATACTGAAAACAGAAAGCAAACATACCAAAATCAAAAGAACCGTTGTCGCTAAAAAGAGCTTTGCCGTTAGGCTCGTTTTAATTTTCCTTATCAATTCTGTATCCCACCCCTCTGATTGTTTTGATATAGTCAGCATTCAGCTTTTTGCGAATGTTCTTTATATGACTGTCAACGATCCGATCTTCGACCTCCAAATCCTCCGCCCACAATCGGTCAAGTAGCATTTGCCGAGTAAAAACCTTTCCCTGATTTTCAAGCATAAGCCTAAGAAGCGCAAACTCTTTGCTGGTCAAAACAACCTCGTTTCCGCCTTGATATACATGGAATCCGTCAACGTCCATACTCAGTTCTTTATAAGTAAGCAGGGATTGATTTTGATTTTCCGCAGTCCTACGGCGAAGAATAGCCGCGATCTTGCATAGCAGGATTTTGGGCGAAAAGGGCTTTGGAATGTAATCGTCAATCTGCTGTTTGAACCCCTTTAGTTGGTTTTCTTCGTCCGAGAGCGCAGTAAGCATAATAATCGGAACTTGCGACTTTTGGCGAATGACCTCACATACACCATAGCCATCAATCTTGGGTAGCATGATGTCCAGCAGGACAAGACTAATGGTATCATCAAACTTTGCAATTCCGTCTACACCATCGTCAGCAATCACAACCTCATATCCTGCATCGGTCAAATGGTTTTTTAATATATCTTGAATGTCAATATCATCTTCAACAACTAAAATTTTCTGCATAAGTCTACCTCCTAACATTCAATTATAGCAAAGAAATATGTATCTATTATGGAGAACTCAAGATTTAGAAAGATTATTGTAATTATAAGTTACCTCTGTGTTGCAAAGCAAGCGCGAATATGAATTATAAACTTCAACTGACATGCATATAGCAACATTTCACGGGCG
>OJSD01000058.1_pt1 | contig 143430 bp, 114 predicted proteins | sample 1599391 | NCBI WGS metagenome assembly OJSD01 (sample SAMN04168656, study PRJEB22393) | human gut metagenome | biome: human gut microbiome; feature: stool | host: Homo sapiens | collected 2014-03-17 | reverse complement strand
ACAATGAACAAGCTCATTGTATTGCCAATTATCTTTTTATGGCTGAACTGTTACACATTAGTAAAAAAAATATATATTTCCTATTGACAAAGTAGGAATAAGAGAGTATTATAATTTTTGTCAGCAAATCATACCAAGGTAATATGAAATATATGACAAGTAGAGTATGGAGGGAGTTAAATGATAAACAGACGATTTTTAGTTGACTACACAATGAAAGACAGTCGAATGTGCAGCTTTAAATGGTGGCATGATTACTGTTGCCGCTGATATATATTAAAAAAAGACCGAGCGAAAGTGATGAAAGAACTAAAAGCTGAGAGCAAAGATATTTTTTTGCTGAAAGTCAAGCTGAGAGTCAAAAGCTGAGAGTGAAAGATACTTATTGATTGGAAATAAAGAATACAGACACAAACAAAGAATAGAATTGATATATGGAGGACAGATATATGAGTAAGAAATCAAGAGCAGATAGAAATTTTAAATTTGAAACATTACAGTTACATGTTGGTCAGGAAACAGCAGATGCAGTTACAGATGCAAGAGCAGTTCCTATTTACCAGACATCATCTTATGTATTCCACAATTCACAGCATGCCGCTGACAGATTTGGTCTTAAGGATGCAGGTAATATTTATGGAAGACTTACAAATCCTACAGAGGATGTTTTCGAGAAAAGAATAGCAGCACTTGAAGGTGGTGTTGCAGCACTTGCAGTTGGTTCGGGTGCGGCAGCAGTTACATACACTATTCAGAACCTTGCACTTGCAGGAGACCATATCGTTGCAGCAAAGAATATCTACGGAGGAACATACAACCTTCTTGCACACACACTTGTAGATTACAATATTGAGACAACATTCGTTGATCCGCTTGATCCATCAGCTTTTGAAGCTGCTATCAAGGACAATACAAAAGCTCTTTACATAGAGGCTCTTGGAAATCCAAATTCAGAAGTTACAGATATAGAAGCAATCGCCAAGATAGCACATGCACACAAGATTCCACTCGTTATCGACAGCACATTTGCAACACCGTATCTTCTTCGTCCTATCGAGTATGGAGCAGACATTGTAGTTCATTCAGCTACTAAGTTTATCGGTGGTCACGGAACGACTATCGGTGGTGTTATTATTGACGGAGGAAAGTTTGACTGGAAAGCATCAGGTAAATTTCCACAGCTTACAGAGCCAAACCCAAGTTATCATGGAATAAGTTTTGCTAATGCAGCAGGTCCGGCAGCTTTTGTTACAAGAATCAGAGCTATCCTTCTTCGTGATACAGGAGCTACTATCTCGCCTATACATTCATGGATATTCCTTCAGGGGCTTGAGACATTGTCACTTCGTGTGGAGAGACACATAGAGAATGCACTTAAAGTAATAGACTACCTTAAGAAACAGCCACTTGTAGAGGCTATTCATCATCCGTCAGTATCCAAAGACCCTGAGCAGCAGCGTCTTTATAAAAAATATTTTCCTAATGGCGGTGGCTCTATCTTTACATTTGAGATTAAGGGAGATGCAGACAAAGCAAAAGAATTTATCGATAACCTTGAACTTTTCTCACTCCTTGCAAATGTAGCAGATGTTAAATCACTTGTTATCCACCCTGCATCAACAACCCATGCAGAGCTTAACGAAGAGGAACTTGCAGACCAGGGTATCAAGCCAAATACTATAAGACTTTCAATCGGAACAGAGAACATTGACGATATTATCGAAGATCTTGATGAAGCATTTAAGGCAGTTCAGTAAATAAAAAACATTGTAAAGTAAAATAAAAGTTATATTCAGACACTTCATTAAGTGTTAGAATATAGATATAACATAAACAGGAGGATTATTATTATGGCAAATATATATATAGGTGCACTTGGACTTATCGGAAACACACCGCTTGTAGAACTCACACATATTGAAAAGGCATTTAATCTTGAAGCAAAAATTCTTGCAAAACTTGAGTATTTTAATCCGTCAGGAAGCGTTAAGGACAGAATAGCAAAAGAGATGATAGAAGACGCAGAGGAAAAAGGTCTTTTAAAAGAGGGTTCAACTATCATTGAGCCGACATCGGGAAATACGGGTATCGGACTTGCAGCAATCGCAGCAGCAAAGGGATACAGAATCATCATTGTACTTCCGGAGACAATGAGTATCGAGCGTAGAAATATTATAAAGGCATATGGTGCTGAACTTGTACTTACAGACGGAACAAAGGGAATGAAGGGTGCTATCGCAAAGGCGGAGGAACTTGCAAAAGAGATAGAAAACAGCTTTATACCGGGACAGTTTGAGAACCCTGCAAACCCTGCTGCACACAAAAAGACAACAGGTCCTGAAATCTGGAATGACACGGATGGAAAAGTAGATGCATTTGTAGCAGGTGTGGGAACAGGTGGAACTCTTACCGGAGTAGGTCAGTATCTAAAAGCTAAAAATTCTGAAATTGAAGTTATAGCAGTTGAGCCTGAAACATCACCTGTACTTTCACAGGGACACGCAGGAGCACATAAGATTCAGGGAATAGGTGCAGGATTTGTTCCAAAGACACTTAGCACAGAAGTCTATAACGAAGTTTTGCCTATAAAGGATGATGATGCATTTAAATATAGCAAGACGATTGCAAAAGAGGAAGGTATCCTCGTAGGTATCTCATCAGGAGCAGCAATTGCAGCAGCAATCGAGTATGCTAAAAGAGCAGAAAACAAAGGAAAGAATATTGTAGTATTATTACCGGACAGTGGTGACAGATATTATTCAACATCATTATTTACAGATTAAACTGAGCTGGAAGTAAAATCAAAATATATATAAAAGACCTTGCATGGTGGAAATGCTGTGCAGGGTCTTTTTTAACCGACTTTGTTCTTTTAAGGTTTTGTGATATGTGTTATACTTGGAATAAAAGATGCAAGGGTTAAAGGCAGACAGCAAACTGTTTTCATATATGATGTAATAGTCAAAAGCAGATAAAAATCCATAACATTATTTTTTGGAAAAAATATCTTTTGATTAAATATCATATAAAATAACATAACGGAAATTATGAGGTGATATATAATGGGTGTATATTTTAATCCAAAGAATGGGAGCTTTACAGGTGACAAAAACAGCAGGATATATGTGGATAAAACAGGACTTTTGGAATATCTTAACGGTCTGCTGGGGACGAGTGGCAGATGCGTTGCGGTAAGTCATGCAAGACGGTTTGGTAAATCACATGCGGCTGGAATGATAGATGCGTATTATAGTCTTGGCTGTGATTCGTCAAATCTTTTTGATGACACAGCAATTGCGGATAGTGCATACTATAGGAAATACATGAACAAATATAATGTTATCCATTTAGATATTTCATCAGTCTGGGATTTTCATAAAGAAGATTTGGCGGACACAATTAAAAAGAGAATATGTAAGGATTTTAAGAAAGAATATGGCGATACATTAGATTATAATGAAGATTTATATTTGCTGATACAGGAGATTTATGAGATAACAGAAATTCAGTTTGTGATAATAATTGATGAGTGGGATTGCGTTATCAGAAACAGCGATGACAAAGAGTTGGTACACGAGTATTTACAGTTTTTACACTCGCTGTTTAAATCGGAGGAGTCAAAATCTTTTCTTGCACTGGCATATATTACGGGGATTTTGCCGATAAAGAAGATTAAAGATGAGTCGGCTTTAAATAATTTCAGTGAATATACGATGTTAAAATCAAGTCCGATTACAAAATACTATGGGTTTACGGAAGACGAGGTTAAAGAATTATGCAAGCGGTTTGATATGGATTTTGAGAGTACAAAAGCATGGTACAACGGATATTTGATCGACGGTATTCATATGTATAATCCAAACTCTGTTTCTATGGCGATAGAGAGAAATGATTTTGATTCATACTGGAGAAATACATCTTCATTTGCATCAATAAATACATTTATATCGATGAATTATGCAGAACTAAAGGATGATATTATGAAGATGCTTGTAGGTGGAAAAGTCATGGTAAATCCAAATACATTTCAAAATGATTTTTCAACTATTGCATCAAAGGATGATGCTTTAACGGCATTGATACATTTGGGTTATCTTGGATATGATGCGGACAGAAAGAGTGCATATGTGCCAAACTATGAAGTGGCAACTGCATTTGAACTTGCATTGCAAACAGGTGGGTGGAAAGAGATTGCAAAAGCGATTTCAATTTGTGATGAACTGCTTTTTGAAACTATAGATGGAAATGCAGAAAAAGTTGCCGAACTTATAGAACTTGCTCATGATACTTACACATCTGTTTTAAAGTATAATGATGAAAACTCACTTAGCTGTGTTCTTACAATGGCATATTTTACGGCACCGGGTTATTACAATATAATCCGTGAGATGCCTGCCGGAAAAGGCTTTGCTGATTTTGCGTTTATTCCGAGGGCAAATGCTGGATTCAGACCTGCAATGGTAGTGGAGTTAAAGTATAATAAATCGGCGGACACTGCGATTAAACAGATAAAAGATAACAGATACCACGGTGCATTGTCAGGCTACAGTGACAAAATACTTCTTGTAGGGATAAGCTATGATGCGGAGGGAAAAGATAAAAAACATCATACTTGTGTTATAGAGGAGATAAACGGCTCTGCAGCAGACACACAATAAAGCAGAAAACAAAAATAACATACAGTAATCTTAATAGTGTAGAACAAATATAATATTTGAAAACAAACTTATTGATAGAAATATTATGTTCAGAGTTATTTTTAAAGAGAATGTTGCATTAATGAAAAATCGTACATGATATAGAAGTAGTTACTATAATAGAGCATCTATATCATGTATGTAATTTTCTTATTGCGACAGTCTTTTTTTATGTTATAGGAAAATGCTCGTAATGTAGAGGAAAACCAACGAGAATTGCGAAGCAATTCTTGGAGGGCAAAACGCTGGTTTTGCCCTTTTTTGTGTTATAGGAAAATGCTCGTAATGTAGAGGAAAACCAATGAGAATTGCGAAGCAATTCTTGGAGGGCAAAACGCTGGTTTTGCCATTTTTTACTTGACAAAGTACAACAATATGTATATATTTTATATATAGTATTTTTATATATAAAAATTTTGCATATAATTCAAACAGAAAGGAAGTGTAAAGATGTACTATCCTGTATCTGCACATCTGATAGAATTTTTAATCCTGTCGGTGCTGCAAAAGGAAGATTCATATGGATACGAGATAAGTCGGACTGTTAAACTTGTGGCGGATATAAAAGAGTCCACGCTTTATCCAATCTTGAAAAAACTTGAGAAAAACGGGTTTATGACTACCTATACAAAGGAGTATCAGGGAAGAAAAAGAAAATATTATTCTTTGACGGATGCGGGTGTGGAAGAACTTAAATTCTTAAATTCAGAGTGGATAAGTTACAGAGATACGATTGACGGTATAGTGGAAGGGAGAATAAAAAATGACGAGAGATGAATATTTAGGGCAGCTTAGCAAATATCTGAAAAAACTGCCTAAGGCGGACTATGATGATGCGATGGAATATTTTACGGAGTATTTTTCTGAGACAGATGATGATGAAGCAAAGAAACTTATGGAGGAACTTGGAACACCGAAAGAAGCTGCCTGTGACATTATAAGCAATGTTCTTGACAAGAGGATAGATGAGAAAAAACAAGCTGATGAAAAGAAACAGGATGACAGTGGTAAAAGGTCGGTGCTTGGTATATTGTGGGTGGCAATACTTGCTATATGTGCGATTCCTGTTGCGACACCGCTTCTTATAAGCGGGCTGGTCGTAATGTTTTGTATCTTGCTTTGTATTGTACTAGTTTTGTTATGCGTATTTTTAGTCGGGGTGTGCTCGGTTATAGCCGGACTTGCCGTTATAGCGAGGGCGGTAGTTACGATAAAACTTTCAATATCAGCAGCGTTGATGCTCTTGGGTCTTGGAATTGCAGCGATAGGCGTTGGAATAATTGTTTCGGTAATCGGAGTTTTATTTAGCAGATTTCTTATTGATATTACTATTAAGTTTGCACAGAAAGCATCTAAAAGGGGGAAAAAATAATGAAAAAATTTATAAATATATCTTTGATAGCAGGAATTTTATGTCTGTTTTTGGGGACAGGATTGTTTTTTGTCGGAAGAGTAATGGGCGGTGGAAAGGTTGTAAAGAAGCTTGATTTTAGCTCAATGCTCACAACTGACAGTAATAATCTTGAAAAAGAGTATGCGATATTAGAAAAGACAAAGATAGATGATTTTGATAAGATAAATGTCAAATTAAATACTATTGATTTTAAGATTGCAAAATCAGATGACAAAAACTGTTATATAGCATACAATCTAAAGAAAGAGAAAGGTGAAGTGACGGCAGAGTATGAGGTGAGCGATGGAGAATTTAAGCTCAGACAGAAATCAAATCATGTTACGGTAAACATGGATTTGAGTGGTATCGAAGCCTTGATAAGCGGTACGAAAGATTATACACAAAGAAATCAGTTTATATTGTATCTGTCTGAAGCTAAACAGATAAGCAGTGCGGAGCTTGATATGGCAGACGGTGATATTTCCGTGGACAGGCTAAGAAGTGACAGGATAGATATTTCCGTGGATGCAGGTGATATAAAACTTTTGGATACAGAGTCAAAAGAAATAAAAATAGCATCTTCTGACGGTGATATGGCGGTAAAAGATTCCAAATTTAATACTGTCACCATTAACGACAGCAATGGTGATATTAAGTTTGAAAATACTGATATTAACAGCGGAAAAATATCAACAAATGATGGAGATATTTCTGTTAAAAATACAAATCTTAAAGCTATAAATATAACAGACAATTATGGTGACATTAAGTGCAATGACGGTTCGTTCGAGGATATAGCCGTAAAATTAAATGACGGTGATTTAAGACTTGAGGATACTAAATTTGACGGCAATATAAAAATTAAGTCAGGTTATGGGGATGTGAAAGTAATAGGATTTGATGACTGGAAAGGCATTTCGGTAAATGCAAAGACAAGTTATGGAGATGTGAGTGTAAAGAATATAACAGATGGTGATAAAACGGAAACATCTTTTGAGAGAAATATTGAGTCTCCGACGGCAACAGTTGAGATAAAGTGTTCGGATGGTGATATTTCCATCAGATAGATAAAATAAAAACGAGGAAAGAAATGAAGATAGGAATTATTGAAGATGAAGTTGTGCATATGCAGATATTAAACAGATATATTAAAAACTGGGGAGTGGAAAGAAAAGAAAATATACAGATAAAAGAGTATGACAGTGCGGAAAGTTTTTTATTTGCATGGGAGGACGAAAAGGACTTTGATATATTGTTTATTGACATTCAGATGAAAAAGATGGATGGTATTAAGATGGCAAAGCGTATAAGGAAGTCTGACAATAATATAGCACTTGTGTTTACTACAGGGGTTGCTGAATATATATCAGAGGGCTACGAAGTCGAAGCACTTCATTATCTGATAAAGCCTATCAGGGAAGAAAAAGTTGTTCAGTGTCTTGAGCGTGCTATAAAGAAAAAATGTGACACGGAGTACATTATATTTCGTGGTGAGGACGGAGTTTTTAAGTTTGATAAAAGAAAGATAATGTATGTCGAGGCATCAGGCCACAATACTGTTTTTAATGTTTTGGAAAATGGCAGATGTGTTTCTTACACTGTTCTTGAGGCTGTTAAAAATGTTGAAAAGAAACTTGACGGTGATAATTTTGTAAAATGCCATCGTTCATATATTTGTAATCTTGAATTTGTACATAGTATAGGAAAAAATGATATAATATTTGATGATAGTTCAAAAATTCCGGTTAGCAGGCGGGCATATCCTGTTGTGAACGAAGCATTTATAAATTATTACAAGAGAGTAGAGGGTTTTAAATGAAGATAAATATATTAGGCATAATTGCGGCAGTTATCTTACTTGTACTTTTTATGGTTATAATATTAAGAAAGCTGATTGTTTTCGTGACAGAAAAAAATATATCTGCATATCAGAGCAGTCTTATCGAAAGACATTATGAGGAAGTTGAAAATATGTATCGTCAGACAAGAGGGTGGCGGCACGATTACCGCACACATATACAGACGATGAAAGCTTATCTGCAGATGAAAGAATATGATAAACTTGATACATACTTAAACGACCTTGAGATTGACCTGACTACTGTTGATACTGTTATAAAAACAGGAAATGTAATGATTGATGCGATTTTAAACAGCAAGATTTCACTTGCAGGACAGAGAAAAATAAAAGTTGATGCGAAAGCCATCGTGCCTGCTGACTTAAATACTTCTGTTTCTGAGGTTGACTTAAGCATTGTGCTGGGCAATCTCATGGACAATGCGATAGAGGCGTGTCAGAAGATAAAAGATGAGGATAAGAGATTTATCAGGGTTTACATTGATATTCTGAAAGGTCAGCTTTATCTGTATGTTATGAACTCATCGGAGGGTAAGTTAAAGAGAAGTGGAAAGCTGTACCGTTCAACAAAAACAGAAGAATACCACGGCTTTGGTCTTAGAAGAACAGACAAAGTAGTGGAAAAATATGGTGGCTACTTGAACAGACAGGATGAGGAGGGAGTGTTTGCGACCGAGGTGATGCTGCCATTATAAAACTGCCATAACAAGATATTATTATAAAAAATTAACCATTCGTGCATGAAATGTACCGTTCGTGCACGAATTTATTTTTTGCTTAAAAAAGTGTTATTATATGGAAAATAAAGTGATTGTAAAGCTGATTTTATTATTATATTTTTACAATTTAAGGGAAAATTATGACAGTTTCGCAAATGCCTGATAAGAATAAATCGAAGGAGAGGAAAAAAGAAATGAATGAGAATAAGACGAAGCGTTATGGAGTGATAAGCGATATACTATGGATTTTTGGCCTGATAAAAAAATATTCTCCGTTAGCATTATTTCTTGCAGTGGTTGAGATAATTATGCGGGTGCTGCTGCCGTTTCTTAGTATTATATTATCCAAAGCGGCAGTAGATATTGTCACAGGTGACACAGGAATGAATTTAAACATATTTATACTGCTGCTGTTTGTCTACATCGTGGTGAAAGCTGCCAGTGCAGGAACCGATGGAGGTAAGTATATTCCATGTAACGATATGAGATTTTTGCTTTTGTCGGAAATTTTTTTAAAAAGCCAGAAAGTAGCTTATCAGTGCGGTGAGGGCGGAGAAAATAAAAAGATATATAACAAAGCGGTAGATACATTAGGGAATGAGGGCGATATTGGTGCTACGAGTAATCTGATAAACAGAACGGTATCTATTATCATAAATATTTTATGTTTTGTATTATATTCCGGAGTTATAGGAAGTCTTAATCTGTTTATGCTTGCTGTTGTTATCATTTTGTCACTTATAAACTGTTATGCACAGGATTATGGCATGAAATACTATGAGAGTGTGAGAAAAGAAAGTGCAGAACTTAACAGTAAATATTACTGTATAAGGGGCAATATGGGAAATACAAGTATGGCAAAGGATGTAAGGATGTTTGATATGGATAACTGGCTCTCAAAGCTGAGGGACAATATCATAGGAAAGATAACGGATTTTAATATCAAAAAAGGAAAAGTTACATCCCGTGTTGAAAAAATTGGTTTTTTAATATCCATGCTGTGTGATATGACAGTGTATATATACCTTATAAATAAAGCTGTACAGGGAAGCATAACGGCAGGAGAATTTGTGATGTACTTTGGTGCAGTGGCAGGCTTTTCAAGCTTTGTGGGAAATATTATACATGATATGTTAGAGTTGGGCAATGCCGCTAAAAAGGCAGATGATATAAGAAAATATTTTGACCTTCCAGATGAACAGATGGATGACGGTGAGGGGACAAAAGAGTTAAAAATTCCTCTGGAAATAGAGTTTCGTGATGTGAGCTTTTCATATAAAAGTGATGATGAAGATAGGGAAAATTTAAAGATTTTTGAACATTTTAATCTGAAGATAAATTCTGGAGAAAAAATAGCATTAGTAGGTGTAAATGGTGCAGGAAAGACTACACTTGTAAAACTGCTTACAGGAATGTATGAGCCTGATGAGGGGTGTATTCTGATAAACGGCATTGACAGAAACAGATTTGCAAGGTCAGAATTTTATAAGTTATTTTCTGTTGTATTTCAGGAATATTTTATACTTCCGTTTAAGATAAGTGAAAATGTATCTTTGAAAAGGGCAGTCGATGCAGACGATGAAAAGGTACTTGATGCACTTGAAAAAGCGGGCTTAAAACAATACTTTGACAGCAGAAATATAACACCTGAGCGTTATATAACAAAGTCAATGCACAAAAACGGCATTGAACTGTCAGGAGGTCAGAACCAGCGTCTTTTGCTTGCAAGAGCATTGTATAAAGATGCACCGGTGCTCGTGCTAGATGAACCGACGGCGGCACTCGACCCGATTGCTGAAAGCGAAATATATAACAGTTATGTAAAATATACGGACAAAAAAACGGCAATATTCATATCGCACCGATTTGCAAGTACAAGATTTTCAGACAGGATAATCATGCTTGAAAAAGGAAAAGTGATAGAACAGGGAACGCATGAGGAGCTTATGCAGATGAACGGAAGATATGCACAGATGTTTGAAGTGCAGAGCAGTTATTATGAAAGTACAGTCTGAAAAATATATATGCAGGATAGTGTGAAATAACCATATATGCAAGGTTTTTCATACTGTGCAAAAAAATATGTACAGGAATAAGAGGTAGTATGATGGAAAAATTAACAGAAAAAATTTCATTAAAACAACATATAAAAAATATTAAAAATCTCTATAAGATAATAAATGAGACAGATAAAAATTATTTTAAGATTTCTATGATAACACATATCACAAATGTTGCGGCAGCTTTTATTGCACTTTGGCTTTCATCTTATGTCCTCGATGGGCTTGCACAAAAAAAGGGAGCAGGAGAGTTGTCAGAGGTTACTATTATTACGCTTGTTATAATATTTTTGATAAGGTTTGTAGCAAGTACGGCGTGGAATTATGCAGAGGCAAGGCGCGACAGGATATATAATATTTATTCATCAAACATAGAAATGAAAATATTAGATATGGATTACAGTAAGATAGACAGTCCAAAGGTGAAAGAATTAAGGGATAGGATAGATAAGGATACAAATTGGGGATGGGGCATAAATACACCGATATTTATAATAAACAGTATATTGTTTGATATAGTGAATATTTTTGTGTCGCTTGTACTTGCATATCCGATAGTAAAGATAGTGAGTCATACAGGCAGATATTCCGTATTATTTTCTTTTGTTATGATAATACTTATTGCGATAGTTACGGAAAAAATCAGACTTCATTATAATAAAATGTTAAAAGAATACCAGTTTTTTGAAGCTGATGAAAAAGACCGTGAAGAAATGGTTAATTTTACATACGATTTTGTTTACGGCAGAAATTATACTTATGCCAACACAAAAGATATTAAGATATATAATGGCTATGATCTTTTAAAGCGTTATACAAAAGAAACTTTCTTTTCCCAAAAGCGTAAGAAAATTGATAAAAAAGGAGTTTTCAGTATGGGAATGGAAGCTGCAATGGGGAATGTTACTATGGGAGTAGTAGAGGCAGGTGCATATCTGGTTGTAATCCTTGCCGCACTGTCAGGAAAGGTAAGTGCAGGAAATGTGGTTGTTTTTGTGGGCAGTCTGCAAAAACTTCTGACAGGTCTCACACATATGTGTACATCATTTGTAACACTTGCATTTGAGGCGAAAAAGCAGATTTCCACATTGGAACTTATCGGGTTAAAAGATGAGATGTATAAAGGAAAACTTCCGGTTGAAAAGAGAAGTGATAATGAATACAGGATAGAGTTTAAAAATGTATATTTTAAATATCCGGGAAGTGATGAGTACGCACTTAAAAACTTTTCAATGGAATTAAATATAGGAGAAAAACTTGCGATAGTCGGAATGAACGGTTCGGGAAAAACAACAATGATAAAACTTTTGTGCCGTCTTTATGATGTTGAAAAAGGCGAGATACTATTAAATGGTGTTGATATAAGAAAGTTTGACCAGAGGGAATACAGGAGATTGTTTTCAGTTGTCTTTCAGGACTTTAATATTCTTCCATTTACATTGGAGCAGAATGTGGCAGCAGATATGGAGGGAGATAAGAAAAAGATAGAGGAATGTCTCGAAAAAGCAGGATTAAAAACAAGGCTTGACAAACTTGAAAACGGACTCGATACATATATAGGAAAAAGTTATGATGAAAGCGGCGTTGAATTTTCGGGAGGGGAATTGCAAAAGATAGCGATAGCAAGGGCAATCTATAAGGAAGCTCCATTTGTACTCCTCGATGAGCCGACAGCGGCACTTGACCCGATTGCGGAATATGAAATCTACAGCAATTTTGACAAGATGGTAAAAGATAAAACGGCAATTTATATTTCACACAGACTTTCATCTTGTCGGTTCTGTAAGAATATAGCAGTATTTAACGAGGGTGAGATTGTGCAGTTTGGAACGCATGAGGAGCTTTTGGGAGATACGAACGGAAAATATTATGAACTTTGGAATGCACAGGCACAGTATTATGTGTAGGGGGAGGTAATTGTGATTGACATTAAATAGAAAGAAAAATATACTATATATAAGTGGAATTAAGAGGATATATCATGTTTGGAAATATAAAAACTATTTGTGATTATAAAAGCATGAAAAGTGTTTGGAAATATAGGGATTAAGTTGTGATTACAAAAGCACGAAGATTTATAGTAAAAAAGTAGTAATTTATAACAGCACTTGTAAAAATATTTTTGTTTATATAAATGTGAGATGAGGTGAATTAAGATGGGAGTATATTTTAATCCAAGTAATGCGAGTTTCAGGCAGGCAAAAAACAGCAGGATTTATGTAGATAAAACAATGTTGATAGAGTATCTCAATGATAGACTGTCAACGGAGGATAAATGTCTTGCGGTAAGCCATGCAAGACGATTTGGAAAGTCCCATGCGGCTGGGATGATAGACGCATATTATAGTCTTGGGTGTGATTCGACTGAGCTTTTTGACGGGACAAAGATTTCTGAAAGTGCAGATTATAAAAAATATATGAACAAGTATAATGTTATTCATCTGGATATAGCATCAGTCTGGGATTTTCACAAAGAAGATTTAGTAGAATCAATTAAAATCATTTCTTGCACTGGCATATATTACGGGAATTTTGCCGATAAAGATGAGTCAGCGTTAAATAACTTCAAATATAACAATGAATTATGCAAGGCTTAAAGGTGATGTTATGGAGATGCTTGCAGGTGGAAGGGTCAGGGTAAATTCATATACATTTCAAAATTATTATGTATGGTTGAAGAGTTTGTCAAAATGTAGTAGAATACTTAATGAATTTTATTTACTTTTACGGATTTTAAGTAATAATTAGGAGATTAAGTGTATGAAATTACAAAAGAAAGAAAAATTACTGATTGTAGATGATTCAAGATTTCAAAGGGTTGTTTTTAGGGAAATGTTAGCAGAAAAATTTGAAATTTTGGAGGCGGTTGATGGAAAAGAATGCTTAGAAATAATTAAAAAAAATGGAAATAATATAGATATTGTATTGCTTGATCTGGTCATGCCTAATATGGATGGATTTGAAGTCTTGCGTAAAAGACAGACAATAAAAGAATTTGAATCAATACCGGTAATAGCTTTAACTACAAGTAATGAAATCTCATTTCAGACAGAGGCATTTGAACTTGGAGCAAATGATTTTATAATGAAGCCTGTTGATGCAAGAATTGCTATTTCACGCATCAACAATACACTAGAATCAGTAAGGCATTTAAAGAAAGTTTTGGAAGAACAGAATTCATGGAAGCTTAAATCGCAGATAGATGAAATGACTCATCTTTTTAATAAGATTACTACAGAGAAAATGGTAACAAGTGTGCTAAGTGAATTTCCACAAAAGAAGCAGGCACTTATTGTAGTTGATATTGATAATTTCAAATCAGTAAATGATATATTGGGACATAAAGTTGGAGATCATATAATATGTGTCGTGGCAGGAGTATTATCGTCACTATTTCGGAATACAGATATTATAGGACGCATAGGTGGAGATGAGTTTGTAGTTCTTATGCGTAATGTACCGGATTATAATGTAGTTACTAAAAAAGCGGCACAATTGATTGATTTATTTGAAAATAAGGAAGGTCTTTCTATTCCTGAAAATATATCCGTAAGTGTAGGAATAGCATTCTCAGATGATAATGACAGGACTTTTTCTGATTTGTTTTCAAAGTCAGATCAGGCATTGTATATGTCAAAAAAATCTGGAAAAGCCTGTTTTAGTATATATGGCATGGAATATGATAATCAGAATCAGACTAAAGAGATTATTTTATTGTCAGATTCAAGAAATATTGTGAGCACTTTGGAATATGCACTTCCTAATTTTGTAAAAATAAAAAATGTTAAAAATTTAGTTCAGATAGATGAACTGTTTAATACAGAAAAGAATGTTGTCGCAGGAATATATATAGATACATCGGAATTGTGTGAAAATGAGTTAGAACAATTTTGGAACGACATAAAAAAGAAAAAATGGATTGGAAAGTATCCTATAACTGCGATATGTAAAGAAGGAGAACTTAAACAGATGCGTTATGCAGTGACAACCGATGGAATATACGATATGGTGTTATCACCAATTGATGCCGGAATGATTAAACGACGGGTACGAAAATATATTGATGAAGAAAAGCAGAGAAATAAAATATAACACTCTGCTTAAATATAATAGATAACAGCAAGAAAGGAAAAATAAAATGGCAAAAAATCCAATAGTAACATTTGAGACAACAGCGGGAACGATAACAGCAGAGCTTTATCCTGAAATCGCACCAAATACTGTAAACAATTTTATATCACTTATAAATAAAGGTTTTTATGATGGACTTATATTTCATAGAGTCATAAAAGGATTTATGATACAGGGTGGAGATCCTGACGGAGTAGGAACAGGCGGACCTGGATATTCCATTAAAGGTGAATTTGCGATAAACGGTGTAGAAAATGATCTTAAGCATACAGCAGGAGTTCTCTCAATGGCTCGTTCAATGATGCCTGACTCAGCAGGCTCACAGTTCTTTATTATGCATAAAGATGCACCACATCTTGACGGACAGTATGCTGCATTTGGAAAAGTAACAGACGGAATGGACACAGTCAATTCTATAGCAGAAACAGAAACTGACTATTCAGATGCACCATTAGAGCCGCAGATGATAATCAAAGTAACGGTAGATACAGATGGAGTAGAATATCCTGAACCTGAAAAATGCTAAAAATATTATAAAAAGTAATTAAAAAGGGCTGCGGCACTAAATTTTAGTGCGGCAGCCCTTTTTGTTCACAAAATCTTGACATTCTTATGTTATCCTCTTTTGTATATAAATAACAGGAGGTAAATACAGTGATTGAAGTAAAAAATCTCGTTAAAAGGTATGGAAATCATGCTGCGGTAAACGATCTTTCATTTACTGTTGAGACAGGAAAAGTTGTCGGATTTCTCGGACCTAACGGTGCAGGAAAATCAACAACAATGAATATGATAACAGGTTATATAGCACCGACGGAGGGAGAAGTCCTTATCGATGGTATAGACATTATGGATGAACCTGAACTTGCAAAGAAAAATATAGGCTATCTTCCGGAGATACCACCACTTTATCCTGATTTAAAAGTGAGAGAGTATCTTTCATTTGTTGCAGAACTTAAGAAAGTTTCTAAAAAAGATAGGGATATAGAAGTCCATAAGATAATGTCAAAGACAAAGACACTTGATGTTTCTGAAAGACTTATAAAACATTTATCAAAAGGTTATAAACAGAGAGTCGGACTTGCGGGAGCAATGATGGGGAATCCTGACATACTTATTCTTGATGAGCCGACGGTAGGTCTTGATCCGAGTCAGATAATAGAGATGCGAGAACTTATCAGGGAACTGAGCAAAAATCATACCGTTCTTTTAAGTTCGCATATCATGCAGGAGATTAGTGCTGTCTGTGACGAGATTATTATCATAAATGAAGGAAAGATGATAACAAAAGATACACCGGAAAATATTACAAAGAAAATGGTTGACACAAATGGTGTTCATGTTGTTGTAAAGGGTGATAAAACAAAACTTAAAGAGGCACTTAGGACTATATCAGGTATTAAGAATGTATCTTATGACAATGACAAAGATACAGAGGAGGATACGACAGGTCTTACTATTTACTGTGCAGAGGACGAGGATATAAGAGTGGATCTGTTCTATGCACTTGCAAAGGCGGAGTGCCCACTCATTGAAATGAATAAACTTGATACATCACTTGAGGATGCGTTCCTTGCACTTACAAGAGGCGGTTCAAAGCAGTATGGTGGCAGAAAACTCAAAAAATTAAAGAGTGAAAAGAAAGATAAAGCTGAAACAGAATGTGAACTGCAGAACGAAAATGAGAATCAAAATTCAGAAAAAAATGCTGACATTAGCGGAGAACTTGATGTGTCTGAAACTGAAAAACATTCTTCAGATATGGAAGGAGGAGAAAAATAATGCTTGCAATATATAAGAAAGAGTTAAGACAATATTTTAATTCAATGATAGGTTTTGTGTTTCTTGCATTTTTCCTCGTTATCATAGGAATATATACATGGGCATACAATCTTTCAAGCGGACTTGGAAATTTTGAGGTTACGCTCGGTGGTATATCATTTATGTATGTTTTGCTTGTGCCTATACTTACTATGCGAATAGTTGCTGAGGAAAACAGGCAGAAAACGGATCAGCTTCTCTATACGGCACCGGTATCGCTTACAAAGATAATCGTTGGCAAGTATTTTGCGGTTCTGACACTGTTTTCATGTGCATTTATTCCGATATGTATATATCCGCTTATCATTCATATGTATGGAACTGATGTAAGACTTGCACCTGCATACAGCAGTATCATAGGATTTTATCTTTTAGGAGCGGCAACGATAGCAATAGGTCTTTTTATCTCATCGCTCACGGAGAGTCAGGTTATTGCATCAGTTGTAAGTTTTATCACACTTCTTCTTACATTTCTTTTAAGCAATATCACCGGGATGCTTCCAACCGAGGCAATATCACAGTGTGTCATGATAGCTGTACTCTGGCTTGTCATATGTCTTGTTTTTTATCATATGATGAATAATGTAACTGTTCTTGTTATGATGGCGGTTATCGGAGAGGCAGCAATATGGATAATCTACGCAGTAAAATCTTCATTATATGAAAGCCTGCTTACAAACATATTAAATACGCTTGCCCTGTCTACACGATTTGATGATTTCAGTCTTGGAATTTTAAATTATGATGCGATAGTATATTATGTTTCAATAGCATTTTTATTTGTATTTTTAACTATCCAGATGATAAAGAAAAAGCGTTTTAATTAGAAAGGAGCAGCAAAAATGAGTAGAGAATTAAGAACAGTAAAAATGAAAAAAAGCTCCGGAGAAATTAAAAAATCATTTACTAACAAAAAATTTAAATCGGGAGCTTACAGTTCTTTTATAACTATTCTTGTAATAGCAATAGTAGTTGTTGTAAATCTTGTGTTTGGAAAGCTTGATCTGTCGAGCGACCTTAGTTCAAACAGTTTATTTACATTATCTAAAGATACAAAGAAAGCATTGAAATCGGCAAAGAACAGTGTTACTTTGTATTATCTTGTAACGGACGGCAAGGAGACAGAGTATATTGAAAAAGTGCTCGACCAGTATCCTAAGGCATCATCAAAGGTTAAACTTAAAAAGATAGACCCTGTTGTAAATCCGGGATTTGCAAGTAAATACCTATCAGAGAGTGAAGCCGGCTCAGTTGCACAGAATGATGTTATCGTTGTAAATGACTCAACAAAAAATTCATCGTATGTGCAGAATACGGATATGTATTATTCAAATACAGATTATTCATCATACACTCAAAGCAGTGGAGAATACTATCTTGATGTTGAAGGAAAGATAACATCTGCAATACAGAAAGTGCTTGCAGAGAAAAAGACAAAGATGTATATTCTTAAGGGACATGATGAACTGGAAGTTGGAACAACTATGTCAACTTCGTTTAGTAAGATGAATATAGATACTGATGAACTTACTCTTTATTCAGAGGATAAAGTTCCTTCGGACTGTGACATACTTCTTATAAATGGAGCAACAAAAGATATAAGCAAAGAAGAAAAAAATAAGATTCTTGCCTACATGAAGAAAGGTGGAAATGCCGTTATAAATCTTCAGTATGGAACAAAGGATACACCAAATTTAAGGGCATTGCTCAAGTATTACGGGCTCAATGAGCAGATAGGTTCGGTATGCGAAACACAGGGAAATTATTATAACTATGTAAATTCAGTTATTCCGACACTGGATTCTTCAAATGAGATAGCTTCAGGTGTATCCGGGGTAGTTGTAATGCCGTCTCCGGTAGGAATTTCAAAACTTAAGGGTGCAAGAAAGTCACTTACAATATCAGAGTTTATGACTACATCAAAAGGTTCATATCTCAAACTAGATACTTCATCAGGAAAGGCAGCAAAGGAAAAAGGTGATATTGACGGACCATTTGCCATGGGTGTTTCAGTAACAGACAAGATTGATGATAATAAGAGTGCAAAACTTGTTGTTTATGCATCAGCATATGCATTCTCAGATGATGTAATCTCAACAAACCAGCTTGACAATGGCTCATTGTTTACTAATGCGGTCAAGTCATTATCAAATTCAGATGTTGAGGAAACTTCAATAAATGCAAAGAGTCTTTCTTACACATATGTTTCACTTACACAGGGAACGCAGTTTTTCTGGGCGACAGTAATAATCATTATCATACCTGTCGGACTTCTTATAACAGGTTTTGCAATATGGTTTAGCAGAAGAAGAAAGTAAAGGAGGAACAACATGGGCGGAAAAGTGTCAAAGAAAAACAGACAGCTATTGACAATAATTGGATTATGTGTTCTCCTAATAGCATTGATAATTGTATTTTTTGTGGCAACAAAGCATAAGGACAATAGTGAAAAAAAGGAAGAAGCAGAGAATAATATAGAGCTGTATTCAATAAAAGAATCAGATATTGCAGAGCTTCATTTCAAGAACAGTACGGCGGAGCTTACATTTGTGAAAAACAAAAACAAGTGGGTGTTAAAGGATGACACCAAATACAGCCTTGATCAGAGCAAGGTGAAGACTCTTGTAAGTGATGTAAAAAAGATGTCTGCTACAAGCGAGGTAACATCAGATTGCACCGATTTGTCACAGTACGGACTTAAAGAACCAGCTTTACAGGTCGATATTACAGATAAAGACGGCAATAAAAAGACATTGACGGCAGGAGACGAGTCAGTTGCAGGTGAAGGACGATACGCTTACATTGACAATGATACAAAGAAAGTGTACATGGTAGAGTCTGCTTTTACATCTGATTTTGAAACTACAAAAAAGGAATTAAAGGCTGAGGCAACTGCAGCACCGACGGCAACATCAGCAAAATAGTCATTTTTTATCGGTATATCTGACAATGAATGTCAGGTGTACCGGTGATTATAGTTTTTAGAATTAATAAGGCGGGAATGGAAAAGATGAAAAAGAACAATAAAGGAAAATTAAATAATAAAAAGCAGGTGCTTATCATAATAGCTGTGATAAGCATCATGGTTTTTATATGTATAGTGTTACAGGCTTATATTGAGGGATATTTTGGCGGTAAAAAGAAGAGTGTAAAAACACAGACACAAAATACAATAAACCGTGAAAAAGATGGCAGCAAAGCTGATAGTAACGATAATAAAAGTTCAAAAACAAAGAACACAAAAACTGTTAAAAAAAATAATACTGCTAAAAATAAAAGAAAAAAACATAAGAAAAGGAGGGTGGAACACATAGCTGCACATCCTGAAAGCAGTAAACCTATAAGGGTGCTTATTACAAATAGTAATTTTTCTGATATGTTTCACAAAAAGATAAAGCTTACATCTTCAAGCAGTTTTTATGTAAAGGTAAATAATAAGACAAAGAGTTATGCGGCTGGAAAAAAGGCAGTATTTAATGCAAGTGACAAAAAATTTAAAGGGAAAAAGATAGTTGTAGGTTCTTATAATGGTGCAAAGATAAAAGTGCTCAATATAAAAAGGCAGAATATACACCCTGAGTATCGTGGAACTATGACAATAAAATATAAATCAAAAGGACTTCTGCTTACAAATACACTTCCTATAGAGCAGTATCTTTATGCGGTACTTCCAAGTGAGATGTCAACCTCAAATCCTATGGAGGCACTTAAAACACAGGCGGTATGTGCAAGAAGTTATGCATACAATCAGATAAAATCCGGAAAATATGCTGAGTATGGTGCAGATGTTGATGATAGTGTTGCCTGTCAGGTATATAACAACATTCCTGAGGACAAAAGGTCGAGAAAAGCTGTTGACGGGACATTTGAGAGAGTTATGAAAAAATCAGGGAAAGTCGTAACTGCTTACTATTTTTCAACATCGTGGGGTTATACGGCTGACGGTCAGGATGTGTGGAATACACCGTCAAAAATATCATATCTTGACAGCCGGTTTCAGATTACGGCAAGATCCAGAAGAAAAACAGGAATAAAAGGATATAATCTGTCAAATGAGCAGATTTTCAGAAACTTTATAAATAATGAGAGTTGCACAACATATGACAGTAAAGAAGAATGGTACCGCTGGTCCGTAAAGATTAAGGAAAAAAGCTTAAGAAGCCGTATAGATTCAGCTTTGAGTTCATGTTATGTGTCAAATAATGCAAATGTCCTCACTAAGCTGAAAAATGGAAAATACAAATCAAGGTCAGGTTTTGTTACGGGAAAGATAAAGAGTATTGAGATAACAAAGCGTGAAAAAAGCGGGATGGCATCAGAGATTATAATAAGAGGAAACAAAAACACTTATAAAGTATGTAACCAGTATAACATAAGAAAAGTGCTTGCTCCCGTAAGTGAGACGATAAAGCGAAGATATGGTACAGACATGGCAGGTTATTTTATGCTTCCAAGTGCAGCATTTTACATAGATGCAGTATCAGGCGGATTTAAGATAACCGGAGGAGGTTTCGGACATGGAACAGGTATGAGTCAGAGTGGAGCCGGCAACATGGCAAAGCAGGGCTTTAACTACAGACAGATATTAAATCATTATTTTTCAGGAGTTAAAGTGACAGCGTTGAAAGGTTATTGATAGCAGTATTTGAAATATTGCATAAAAATTATAAGGCAGACTTTACGGTCTGCCTTATGTTTTTGATATGATTTTAATTATATTTTTGAATTGTTTGACAGCTTTTTTTGCTTTTGCCAGTATTTTTTTTCGAGTAGATGATTTAACATACCTCCAAGAAAAAGTATATACATACAGGCATACAGCCACAACATCAGCAGAGCCATAGTAGTCATTGGTCCATAAAATTTTGAGTAATTATTGATGTTGTTTACATAAAAAGAATAGATGTATGAAAAGATAAGCCAGCCGGCACTTGCCACAAGTGCTCCGGGAATCTGGTGCGTAAATGTTGCTTTGCGGTTTGGAAGTATTACATACAACAACCAGAAAAACAAAAATAAGACCAAAAAGCTTATGACAGCTCTTACATTTATAATAGAAGCAAGAGGCTTTTCAGTAAATGGAAAATGCTGTCTGATATAATAATACAGTTTATTTCCAAATACGATAACTGTAAGTATTACAACAATGAGAATCGCAAAGACTACCGTATAAAAAAAGGAGTAGATGCGTATTATTATATAATTTCTTGTCTCATCAAGGTTATAGACTGAATTAAGACCCTGGATAAGTGATAAGAATGCCTTTGAGCCTAGCCATATGGCAACAATGATTGTAGCTGACAGTACGGCACCTGTCTGTACATTATATATTTCATTTATTATACTGTCAAGATAATTTCTAAAGTACTCAGGGACGAGTGCAGATGCTGTTTTAAGGAGCATACTTTCGGTAAATGGAGTGTACCGGAAAAGCGACAGTAAAAACATGAAAAAAGGGAAAAAAGAAAGAATCATAAAGAAAGCCGCCTGCCCTGCAAATGCAGATAAAGCAGCTTTCTTAAAGTGATTCATAAGTCTGTTAATTTTTGCATATAAATAACTAAACTTTGAGAGTAAAGTTCTGTTATCCGAAATATCAATTATTTTTTTATTTTTCATAAAAGCTATTCCTTTAAGTTATAATCGTGTTATATAATTTTATTCAACAGGCGTTATAAGACTGTAATCTCCTGACAAAAGGGTCTGTATAAGATCATTTTCAGTCTTTATATCGTACTCTGTGATTATACCTCCGAGAGCGAGGTCTTCTTTTTCGTGAAAATCACTTCCTGATGTCATGATAAGGTCATGTTCATATGCCCAGGCATAAGTTTTATCATTGTTGCTGTCGTGGCGTGGATTGCCGTTGAAAACTTCGGCACCGTCAAGAAGTGCAGGATTTACCGGTTCGCAGTAGGCTCTATTTGGATGAGCCTGAACGATAAGTATATTTTCAATGTGACATATTTCAGATAATTCTTCGAGGGAAAGATTGTATAAAAAAGGATGTGTATGGAAAAAGTCTTCGTTTACACCGTATAAAAGATAGTCATTGGGACTTTCCGTGAGTGTTACCTCACAGCCGAGCAATACATTTATATCATATTTTTCTGCACAGCCAAGAGCTGTTTTGTATCCTTTTAAAAAATGTGAGGTGACTTCGTCAGGAGTTTTTGCACCGTTTTTTTCAAATACCCATTTGCTGTAGTGGTCGGTTATAACAACGGTATCATATCCTGCTTCTTTATACATTTTTATTACATCCTGTGCGCAAATATGTGCACAGGGACTTGTTTCGCTTGTGTGTGTGTGCATCTCAACTTTCATATCCGTATCAGCCTCCAATAAGCAATAAATTAGTAGTAATTCATAGTATAGCATTATGCGGCGGGCAAAACAACTATTATCTATTTGAAAAAAATGCATAAAATAATAAAAAAATCATTTTTTTAGTCGATTTTATGCTAAAATATATAAAAAGATTTTTAGGAGGAATAAAAAATGCATAGTTTTCAGGAAGTTTCAGTTGATTACATGGATATGAATCCGTTTAAAAAAATAGGAAAGGACTGGATGCTTGTTACGGCAGGTGATGAAGAAAAAGCAAATTCGATGACTGCTTCATGGGGAGCAGTAGGAGAGATGTGGGGAAAGGATTCTGTCTTTGTGTTTATAAGACAGAGCAGATTCACAAAAGAGTTTATTGATAAAAAGGGTAAGTTTTCACTTAGTTTTCCGGGAGAAGAATACCGCAGGGATATGAAATATCTTGGTACAGTTTCAGGAAGAGACGAGGATAAGATGAAAGCGGCAAAAGTAAAAGTTGATTATTGTGATGGAGTACCTTATATTGACGAAGCAAATATGGTATTTATCTGTGAGGTAATGTCAAAGACTGATATAGAACCGAAAGATTTTCTTGATGAAACTATTGACGAAACATGGTATAAAGATAAGGACTACCATACTATGTATATAGCTAAGATTACAAAAATACTTGCAAGATAAGGCAGAAATACGACATAAAAATGGCAAAATAAGCCGAAATAAGGCAGGTATGTTAAATGTCTCATTTTTGGGGTAAAAGGTTTCGTTTTTGTTGTGTATTATCTTTTTAAAGATTAAAATACAATATGAATTGTGAACAAGATGTGAATGAATAATAATCACATTGTAAAATATTACACTAGATCATGATATGATAAGGGAGGAAATTTTATGTATTTCAGTAAATTTGCAAAAAAAGTATTGGCAGTAGCCGTCGCAGTAGCCGTTACTGCAAGCTCAGTTGTAGCAACACCAAGCACAAAGAAAGCCGATGCAGCAAGTTATAAAGCTTATCTTTGTCTGCAGACAGCGAAGTTTACATTCAGAAATCAGCATGACGATGCAAAGTTTTCAAACAAACTTCAGAACACGACAAACAAATTGTCAAAAAACAGTGTAAAGTTTAAAGACACCACAATGAAAAAAGGTAAAAAGACATACACTGTTCAGCTTACAGGACTTAATAAATGTATCGCAAAAGACAAGACATTCAATACACTCTATGTAGATACAAATATTAAAGGAAAAGACAAGAAAAAAGTTACTGTTACAAATGTAAATGTTTTCTTTGACGGAAAGAAAGTTAAGACTATCAAAAAAGGAGTTTTAACACCTGATCCTGGTCAGACAGACGGATTTGTACAGCTTCAGATCATCAATATGTGGAACAGCCGTGTTGCCAAATTTAAGTACACTATGCCAAAGAAAACCATAAAGGTGACATATACAGTAAAGATTAAATAGTTACTGCTTGTACACGAACTTGACAATGGCATTTAAAATTGTAGTGTATATTGAGTGATATATTCTACATAAAAATAAAAGCGTTAAAGTGGAGGAAAAGAATATGAGACTTTCAAAATTAACTAAAAAAGGAGTGTCCGTTGCATTAGCACTCTCAATGGTAGTAGCAGGAACAGCCGGAATGACTCAGAAAGCCAGTGCTGCAAAGAAATTTAAGACATATGTTATGTTTGCAGATGACAAGTGGAAAGTAACTGCAAACATGAATACAGCTAAGGGAGAGTATGACTCACCAAAGACTATTAAAGCTAAAAAAGGAACACAGAATGTTTCAATGACTCTTACAAAGAGTAAGCTTAAAACAGGAGCAAAAGAAAAAACTTCTACGGCAAGTGTATTTTGTGTAGATATTGAAAATGCGATGAAAACATATAAGCCAAGCCAGATTAAAATTTCAAAGGTAAAGATTTATGTTGACGGCAAAGCTATAAAAGTAAAGGCTAACAAGCTTAAACAGGGATATCTTGAAAAAGATCAGAAGAACAATAAATTCCGTCTTGAGATTTTTAATGTATATGGTAAAGGCGGCACAGGTGCTAAAAAGGCAAATTATCCTGTAGATCCTAATAAATTAAAATTTAAGAAGAGCCTTAAAGTAAGCTTCAAGCTCACATTTAAGAAATAATTAAGAGTGATTTTTAAGAAGATTTTATGAATTAAGATTATAGGTACTTAAGCTTTTGTAATGATAATATTACAAAGTGTATTTTGGAAATGGATTGTCAGTAGGATTATATATTCATATGGCAGTCCATTTTTCTTGCATAATAATGAGTATAGTATTAAAATAAGAAAGCTGCATCCATGAAAGATGTTTATTGCAAAATTTATTATGTATGAAAGTAGGAGAGATATATGTCAGAACAGGGAAAATTTTTAGAAGAATTAGAGGCAGTCAAAAGTATTGCAGCTTCGCAGGATAATAAGCTTACAAAAGATGAAGTGAAAAAATATTTAAGTGATTTAGAACTGTCTGATGATAAAATGGAACAGGTTTATTACTATCTTTCCCTTGCAGGAATAGAGGTTGAGGGATACAGATTTGTGCCAAAAGCAGTTGATTTGCAAAGTAATGATAGTGATAAAAATGAAGATAAAGAGCTTTTGGATGAGAAAACCGAATCTGAAAAGCATAATGATAAAAAAGAAAACAATACTTCTCCAAAGGAGTTGTCAAAAAAAAGAGCAGAATATAACAATAAACTTTATATGGATGAATTAGGAAAACTTGACTATTATGATGACGCTGAAGAGAGAAATCTGATTCAGAAATTTATGGATGGTGATAAAAATGCCAAGAATAGATTTGTGGAGAACAGACTTGCACAGGTAGTAAAAATTGCACGCAATTATGCAGACAGGGAGAATGTCAAAAAAGGGATAACAGGGATGGATGAACTTATTGCTGAGGGAAATGTAGGATTACTTGAAGCAATATCCGTGATAGAAGAAAATAAAAAGAATTTTGTTGATAATAATAATGTTCCAAATTTTGATAGTATAGATGGTGCAATATATATGGAAGTTACAAACGCGATAGAATCTTTGTTAGACACGGTGACTTCGGATAAAGATTGGGAATCAGCAGTTCTCGCACGCACAAATCTGCTCAATGAAGCGGCAAAGTATATGACTGAGGAGATGGGAAGGGTTCCGACAAAAGAGGAATTGTCAGAATATACCAAAATTCCTGTTGATGAGATAAGAGGAATAATGGGCTTGTCAAAAGACACACAGCGTATTGCTGATACCACACCGGGTCATAAATCAATCTGACCGCATTGGCATACTACAGCAGTAAGATATAGTAAATAAAGGGCGTCCACAATATTTTGTGATTTGTTGAAAAATAAACACAATATATTGTGGACATTTTTCCGCCCAGGTGCTATAATAAGTCTTGCGTTCTTTGAGAGAGTCATGTTGTATATGTGGAATACATATATAAATGCAGGTCAGGAAAAGAACATAGGGTCATGTAGTTATTTGACTATACATGACTGCATAGATTGGAGGAAATATGATGATGAAGGTAATCAAGAGGGATGGCAGAGTCGTTGATTATGACCGCAATAAGATAATTGTTGCAATACAGAAAGCCAATGCGGAAGTTGATAAAAACGAGCAGGTAAATGAGGAAAAAATAGACTCTATTGTCGCCGGAATAGAGAACAAGCATGTGGATAACATGATGGTTGAGGATATTCAGGATATGATAGAGCAAAAGCTCATGAGTGAGGGAAAATTTGAACTTGCAAAGAAGTATATAATCTATAGATATACAAGAGAGATGGTCCGTAGGGCAAACACTACTGATGATTCCATCATGAGCCTTATAAAAAACAGCAATAAGGATGTAATGGAAGAAAACTCAAATAAAAATGCATATATAGCATCGACACAGAGAGATCTTATAGCCGGTGAGGTATCGAAAGATCTTACAAAGAGAGTACTTCTTCCGGAGAAGATAGTAAAAGCACATGAAGAAGGAATACTTCATTTTCATGATATGGATTATTTTCTTCAGAGCATATTTAACTGCTGCCTTATAAATATAGGCGATATGCTTGAAAATGGTACGGTTATGAACGGCAAACTTATTGAAACACCAAAGAGTTTTCAGGTTGCGTGTACGGTCATGACACAGATAATCTCGGCGGTTGCAAGCAGTCAGTACGGCGGGCAGTCAGTTGATATAAGACACCTCGGAAAATATCTCAGAAAGAGTCATGATAAGTATGAAGCTCATTATAGACAAAAATATGGAGATACTATTACAGAGGATGTACTTGAGGAGTTTGTAAATGACAGGCTTATGGATGAATTAAAGTCGGGTGTGCAGACTATCCAGTACCAGATAAATACACTGATGACTACAAACGGACAGTCACCTTTTGTGACACTTTTCCTTAATCTTGATAAGGATGATCCTTACATAGAGGAAAATGCCATGATAATAGAAGAAATCCTTAATCAGAGAATAGAGGGTATCAAAAATGAAAAGGGTGTGTATGTTACACCAGCATTCCCTAAACTTATATATGTACTTGACGAACATAATTGCCTTAAAGGAGGTAAGTACGATTATCTTACAAGACTTGCAGTTAAATGTTCGGCAAAGAGAATGTATCCTGATTATATTTCAGCTAAGAAAATGCGTGAAAATTATGAAGGTAATGTATTTTCATGTATGGGATGCAGAAGTTTCCTTACACCTTGGAAAGATGAAAACGGAGAATATAAGTTTGAGGGACGATTTAATCAGGGAGTTGTCAGCATAAATCTCCCGCAGATAGCAATAATAGCCCAGGGCGATGAGGAAAAATTCTGGACATTGCTTGAAGAAAGACTTGCCTTATGTTTTGATGCACTTATGGCAAGACATCATGCACTTGAGGGAACATTATCAAGCGTAAGTCCTATCCACTGGCAGTATGGGGCAATAGCAAGACTTGGAAAGGATGAGCCTATAGATAAACTTTTACATGACGGGTATTCAACTATATCACTCGGATATATAGGTGTGTATGAAACAACAAAGCTTATGACCGGAGTAAGCCATACAAATCCAAAGGGAACAAACTTTGCACTCAGACTCATGAAAAGATTGAGACTTGCGTGTGATACATGGAAACTTGAAACAGGTATAGGATTTGGTCTTTACGGAACACCTGCAGAGAGTCTTTGCTACAGATTTGCGGAGATAGACAAAAAGAAGTTCGGTGTTATAAAAGATGTGACGGATAAGGGATATTACACAAATTCATATCATGTGGATGTGCGTGAAAAGATAGATGCATTTGAGAAGTTTAGATTTGAGAGCCAATTCCAGAAAATCTCATCAGGCGGTGCTATCTCATATGTTGAGATACCAAATCTCAGAAATAATCTTGGAGCACTTGAGGATGTTGTTAAATTCATATACGAAAATATACAGTATGCTGAGTTTAACACGAAATCAGACTACTGTCATGTGTGTGGATATGACGGAGAGATAATCATAAATGATGACCTTGAATGGGAGTGCCCGCAGTGCCACAATAAGGACAAGAACAAGATGACGGTTATCAGAAGAACCTGTGGTTATCTTGGAGAGAATTTCTGGAATGTCGGAAAGACTAAAGAGATAAATTCAAGAGTACTTCATCTGTAAAATTCAAGAGCTGCCTATTACTTTTGGTTGATGGGCCTCTTTAATCAGGTGCCGGTGGTGAACATGGCACCTGATTGTGCGTAGCACAAATTTTATATGAGTAAGTAGCGAAGCAGATTACAAATATCCTTAAAAAGAAAGGGATGGATGACGGTAATGAATTATGCGGATATAAAAAGGATAGATGTTGCAAACGGACCGGGAGTGAGGGTATCCTTGTTTGTGAGCGGCTGCACACATCACTGTAAGGAGTGCTTTAATCCGGAAACATGGGATTTTGGCTATGGAAAGCTTTTTGATGAGAAAGCCGAGGACGAGATAATACAATATCTTAAGCCTGATTATATAAAGGGGCTTACGCTTCTTGGAGGTGATCCAATGGAAAAAGTCAATCAGGAAGCACTTATCCCTCTGCTTGAAAAAATAAAAAAAGAATATCCTGACAAGTCCATATGGTGTTATACGGGATATGATTTTGAAAATGACATAAAAGAAAATATGCTTGAAAACTGCGAAGTGACAAAAAAGTTTATGTCATATATAGATGTTTTGGTTGATGGTGAGTTTAAACTTGAACTTAAGGATTTAAATCTTGTGTTCAGGGGTTCATCAAACCAGAGGATAATCATGGTAAAAGAGTCACTTGAGAGTGGAAATATCATTTTGTGGAAAGAACCTGAGAGATAAAATATAAGATATTTAAAAAATAATCTTGAAATTTTTTTGGTAATTGGTTACAATAGTTTATAGGTAGGTTTGTGCAGAAGAAAAAATATCGTAAAAGATATTGATTTTTAGCGAAAGCCTGCATTCAAATGATTAATTGTCGGACAGGTTTTCCTGTCGGACAAATTATAAAATTTATATTTAGGAGGAATTTTAACATGGCAGTTAAAGTTGCAATCAATGGTTTTGGACGTATCGGACGTCTTGCATTCAGACAGATGTTTGGTGCTGAAGGTTATGAAGTAGTAGCTATCAACGATTTGACAAGCCCTAAAATGCTTGCTCATCTTTTAAAGTATGATTCATCACAGGGTAAATATGAGAAAGCTGATACAGTTTCAGCAGGTGAAGATTCTATCACAGTTGATGGAAAAGAAATCAAAATCTACGCTTTCCCAGATGCAAACAATTGTCCATGGGGCGACCTTGATGTAGATGTAGTTCTTGAGTGCTCAGGTTTCTACACATCTAAAGAAAAGGCTCAGGCTCATATCAATGCAGGCGCAAAGAAAGTTGTTATCTCCGCTCCAGCTGGTAACGATCTTCCTACAATCGTTTACAATACAAACCATGAGACATTAAAGAAAGGTGATCAGATCATCTCAGCAGCATCTTGTACAACAAACTGTTTAGCTCCAATGGCTGACGCACTTAACAAGTTTGCTCCTATCGAGTCTGGTATCATGGTTACAATCCATGCTTACACAGGTGATCAGATGACACTTGATGGTCCTCAGAGAAAGGGTGACCTCAGAAGATCTCGTGCAGCAGCAGTAAACATCGTTCCTAACAGCACAGGTGCTGCAAAAGCTATCGGACTTGTTATCCCAGAGCTTAACGGAAAACTTATCGGATCTGCTCAGCGTGTTCCTACACCAACAGGTTCTACAACAATCCTTACAGCAGTTGTAAGAGGAAAAGATGTAACAGTTGACGGAATCAACGCAGCTATGAAAGCAGCAGCTAACGAGTCATTTGGTTACAATGATGAAGAGATCGTTTCTTCTGATATCGTAGGAATGAGATTTGGTTCACTCTTCGATGCAACTCAGACAATGGTAAACAAAGTAGCTGATGACCTTTATGAGGTTCAGGTAGTTTCTTGGTATGACAATGAGAACTCTTACACATCTCAGATGGTAAGAACAATCAAGTACTTCTCAGAGAACTGCTAATCATTGCGATTTAGAGATTGTTCTCCGAACAATCAAATAATTCTCAGAGAACTGCTAATCATTGCGATTTAGAGATTGTTCTCCGAACAATCAAGTACTTCTCAGAGAATTGCTAGTCAGCTGATGAGACTGGTTGTTTTAAACAATCAAGTACGGATATGATCCATATACGGGTCCGGTCTTTTAGAGGACCGGGCTCGTTTTTCTTTATTATATGATAATTGCCTATGTTGCAATAATTAAAATAAAGAAGATAAAGATAATAATTAAAGAATAGGTGTTTGCAAGATAATCATTATATATGGTTGGATTGTGCCATGAAGCAATAAGTATATGATAAGTTTTATGGTTACCTATAATAATAAATGTGAGAGGAGTTTTTTATGTTAAATAAAAAATCTGTTGATGATATCAACGTAAAAGGAAAAAAAGTTTTAGTTAGATGTGATTTCAATGTACCATTACAGGATGGAAAGATTACAGATGAGAACCGTCTTGTAGCTGCACTTCCTACGATTAAAAAGCTTATCGCTGACGGAGGAAAGATTATTCTTTGTTCACATCTTGGTAAGCCAAAGGGAGAGCCAAAGCCTGAGCTTTCACTTGCTCCAGTAGCAAAGAGACTTACTGAGCTTCTCGGACAGGAAGTTAAATTTGCGGCAGATGCTAATGTAGTTGGAGACAACGCAAAGGCAGCAGTTGCAGCTATGAATGACGGAGATGTTATCCTTCTTGAGAACACTCGTTACAGAGCAGAAGAGACAAAGAACGGAGAGGAATTCTCAAAAGAGCTTGCTTCACTTTGTGATGTATTTGTAAATGACGCATTTGGTACAGCTCACAGAGCTCACTGCTCAAATGTTGGTGTTACAAAGTTTGTTAAGGGTGACTGTGTAGTTGGTTACCTTATGCAGAAAGAAATTGATTTCCTCGGAAATGCAGTAAACAATCCTGAAAGACCATTTGTAGCAATTCTTGGTGGAGCTAAGGTTTCTTCAAAGATTTCTGTTATCGAAAACCTTCTTGATAAGGTAGATACACTTATTATCGGTGGTGGTATGGCATACACATTTATGGCAGCTCACGGTGAGGAAGTTGGTAAATCACTTCTTGAGGAAGATTACAAAGACTATGCACTTAAGATGGAGAAAAAGGCTGAGGAGAAAGGTGTTAAACTTCTCATCCCTATCGATACAACAGTAGCTGATGATTTCTCAAATGACGCAAACTTCAAGGTAGTAGGTCGTGGAGAAATTCCTGCTGATATGGAAGGACTTGACATCGGACCTAAGACAGCAGAGCTTTTCGCAAATGCAGTTAAAGGTGCAAAGACAGTAGTATGGAACGGACCTATGGGATGTTTCGAGATGCCAAACTTTGCAAAAGGAACAATCGCAGTAGCAGAAGCTATGGCTGAACTTAAAGATGCTACAACAATCATCGGTGGTGGTGATTCAGCAGCAGCTTGCAATCAGTTAGGATTTGGTGACAAGATGACACATATCTCTACAGGTGGCGGAGCTTCTCTTGAATTCTTAGAGGGTAAAGATCTTCCTGGTGTAGTAGCAGCAGACGATAAATAAGAAACCGAGCACCAAAAATGTGTGCAGAAATGAGGATAAAAATGGCTAGAAAGAAAATTATTGCCGGCAACTGGAAAATGAACAAAACTCCTAGTGAGGCAGTTGCATTAGTAAATGAATTAAAAGATTTAGTAAAGAATGATGAAGTTGATGTTGTATATTGCGTACCTGCAATCGACATTGTGCCTGTAGTAGAAGCTACAAAGGGAACAAATGTAGAAGTAGGTGCTGAAAATATGTACTTTGAGGAGAGCGGAGCTTACACAGGTGAGATTTCTGCTGCAATGCTCGTAGATGCAGGTGTTAAATATGTTATCATCGGACATTCAGAGCGTCGTGATTACTTCAAAGAGTGTGATTGCTTACTCAACAAGAAAGTTAAGAAAGCATTCGAGGCAGGTCTTACACCAATCCTTTGCTGCGGTGAGTCACTTGAGCAGAGAGAGATGGGTGTAACAATGGACTGGATTCGTCTCCAGATTAAATCTGACCTTGCAGGAATCACAGCAGCTCAGGTAAAGAGTATGGTTATCGCATATGAGCCAATCTGGGCAATCGGAACAGGAAAGACAGCTACATCTGATCAGGCACAGGAAGTATGTAAAGGAATCCGTGACTGCGTTGCAGAAATGTATGATGAAGCAACAGCAGAAGCTGTACGCATCCAGTACGGCGGATCTATGAATGCAGGAAATGCAGCAGAATTACTTGCAAAACCTGACATTGATGGTGGTCTTGTAGGTGGAGCAAGTCTTAAGGCTGATTTTGGAAAGATTGTAAACTACAAATAAGTTCTAAATTTCATTATATATTAGTGCATAAAGCACAATAAAACGCCACTAAGCACATCAAAACTTTGGGGATTATTAACATTGTAATGTGTTTGGTGGCATTTTATATTTGCTGTAATATCACTTATAAATATCACTTTATCACTTGTCTTTTTTGAGTTTTTAAAAAGTGATACTTTTGGTTTTTGAGTGATAGTTGCTTATAAAAGAAAGTGATAAACTTCCTTAGAATTTTTACTTAATTTAATCTTATTGGCTTTTTTCATATAAGCTTTATTATCAGCTTTAATAAGAGTATCATGTTCAGCAATCTGTTTATCAATATTATTATTCTTACCTTTAATTGAAAACAGATTTTGCAGTTTACCCGATGTTTTATCTATAATACTTTGAAGAACGGTAAGCTTTCTTGCAATCCAATCTATTTCCTGTTTAGTATCAGAGGATTTATATTTTTTTGAAGACTTATTATTTGAAGAAGATGTGGAAGGCTTATATTGAATTTTAGAGAGTTTAGATTGTTGCAATTTATAATCTTGTTGTAATTGCTTCAGATTTGTATCAGTTTGTTTTTTTGCATCTTCTAAAGCTTTACGTGTTTTTGCAACTTTCTCTTGCTGTTTGTCCCATTTTTTATATTTTTTGCTGTTTGTATCATAAGTGTATGTACTATGTCCATTACTTCCAGTACCATTTATATCATTTGAAGTTCTAGTTTCAGTTGTGATACGTGCTGATGCTTCTAATTTCCATGATTGTCTTAAAGCCTTAGTGAGTTCATTTTGAGCTTCAAGCTTTAATTTAACGGAATTAATAAAATTGTTTACATCTTTTTGATATTCCTTACCTAAAGAATTAATAAGAGTAGAAGTATTTTTCCTAATTTTATTAGCAAGAGTGGCATTTGTCATTCTCTTTAAATTTGCAGCTTTTAAAAAATTATCAGCATCCTCTTTAGTCATCTGACTAACTTCGTTTGTTACTTTTCTAACAACTTTAGTTATTTTACCATAAGCAATTTGTGCATCTACTATTTCTTCTGCATTAACAATGCCAACATCTTTAAGTGCATTAATTACATAATTGCGAGTCTCGTTTGTTACACCTTTAATACTTTGTTGACTGCTTGTATATTCGCTAATAAGACTTTCAAATGATGATTTTTTGGCATCTTTTGATGACTTTGGATCAACAACAGTATTTCTAAAATCTGTGTAACCTTTAAGTCTACGAATTCCTTCTGGCAATCCTTGTAATGTCTTTGTTGATACAACACCATTTTTCTGCATTTCAGTAAAAGCGGATGTGAGATTACCTATATCATCAATAAATTGACCAATTCTATCGTCAAGATTTGTCGTGTTAAGGATTTCTTGACGAACTTTTTCGAGAGAAAATTCTTTTGCAAGAGAATTAAGTTTAGAAAAATTACTAAGACTTTCTTTATCGAAAGTGCCATCAAGTGCAGATTTTTGAAGAGATTTTTTATCTGAAGCCTTGAGTGATGACCATGCGGAATCGAAAGTTATTTTTGGTGTTTCTATTTTTTGTTTTGAGGTATTTTGAGTATCTTTAATCCATTTTTCATACCATTTTGAAAATTTAGTAGATGTAGCCATAAAATCATCAATAGCTTTTTCTAAATCCTCATCAGACAAAGTACCGTCTGCTAACATTTTTCCAATGCTTTCATCATTTTTTGATTCTTCAATCATCTTTTGACGATATTCTTCAAACGAATCGAGTGAATCAATATTTATTTTTGAAAGTTCGTCATTTGAAAATTGACTATAAGATATCCAAGAATTAACCAAACTATTTGCTGCATCTTGTTGGTTGTCTATATACTGTAAATATTTATCTCTTTGGGAAATCAACCCAGCATATAAATCTGTTGCTCTTTGACCATTCTGTTCAAGAACATCAATCATAGATTGTAAGTAGTCAGCTTTTTCTTGAGCACCCTTTAGTTCATTATAGTCATCATCCCATGCATCAGTGATAAACACTTGTTGATTAAATGGATTTAATCCACCTGTTTGTACGTTATTTTTAAATCCTGCATTATGCAAAATATCAATTGTTTCTTTTTCTTTTTTCCCAACATAAGCATATCCATCAAATACAAGATAATTATCATCACCAGCAGCTTTATCCGTTGACTTCTTTGAATTGTTATAATTAGCTGTCGCTGTTTCATATGCATTTTTTGCTTCTTTTTCTGATATTTCATCCAATTTAGAGATTTCATCATCCAATTTACCATTTACTAAATCAAGATTGGATGCTTGTACACCAACTAAATCGGCAATATCATTTTGGAGTTCTTTTATTTCTTTTCTGCCATCTACATCTAAATTTCCTGATGTCTTTAATTCCTTATATTTAGAAACAAGTTCATCTAATGATTTTGCTTCTTCTTCATTTTTCTGTACTTTTTCAGTTGTATCAGAAAATGCTTCGTCAGCCGCTTCAGATGCTCTTTTTGCAGAGTTTATAAGTTTGTCTAATCCTTTAACTGCTAACATTAAGGCGGCTGTAAATCCAAGAGATATAGCAGTGTTTAATGCTGTTTGAGCAAGTGTTAATCCAATAGTAGATTGTTTTGCAACATTTTGAGCATTTTTTAAACCTTCAACAGAACCCTACTCTTATTTAAACCAGAAAAATACAGTTTTGTATTACTGTCAGCATCTTTAATGATTCTATTAAAGGTTTCCTGATTTGTACAACCATGTGCTACCGCATTGTTCCAATTTCTTAAAATCTGAAGTTGATCTTTTGAAATAACGGAATTACTTGACTGGAATATTGACTTTATTCCACCAGAAATACCGTTTTGAGAGAAACCTTGTTGCCAATTTGTTTTATAAGTATTCCAATCCTTATTGAATAAAGATAATGTTTTTCTAGTGCTATCAACAGAACTGTCTTTTGTTTTAAATATCATACTATTGTTAGCAAAGGTATTGTTTGAGGATACCATATCAATCATTTGTTTGAGGAATGATTGTTGCTTGTTTTAAAATTATGTGATAAAATAGAAAACACTAGATTATACAAATAGGAGAGTAAGCCTATGAACAAAAAGAAAATAATAATTCATATTGTAGTACCAATTTTATTAGCTATAATAGCCAATTTTGTTTGCATGAAATTGTTTTACATTCCAGATCCAATAAAACCAAATACTTCTACATGGGTAACTGATGCTATTTCAGTAGGTATATCAATATTGACTCTTGCAGTTTCTTCAATTATATCTGCAATTTTATATGTAGGTAGTAAAAAGAAATGAAGAAAACAAACAAAAGTTCCGACTATACCTGTATAACAATTAGTGGTAAAATATTCCATATACTAATGCAGAGGAGGGGTTGATAAAAATGATAGCACAGATTCTTAATCCAAAAGGATGCAACCCAAATGATATTCAAAGAACAATTCATACCGAACATGGTATTACTAGAATTGTTTCTAAATATCCAATAGGTTTGTCCTTACTGTTGAACAAGATGTAGATGTAAACTTTACAATAATTTCAAGTGGAGAAGTTATTGATTTAGGAAATGGAGTTTTCCAGATTCCAGATTAAAAGTTATTCCTATGTCATCTATAGTAATAGTATCACTATTGTCACTGTGAATTACGATATTATTTGATGATTCATTAGTGGTAATATTATTTTTTTAATTTTCGTTCATATTTTCACCTCACTTTTAATTAAAGAAATCGGTTACATTGGCTACAATTTGGTCTGTTTCCACGGAGAGGACACATCTGGCAAACCGTTGGAACTGATACAGCATGTACAACAGTTGAATTTTCTTTTAATGGTTGTACCGAAACCTGAGATAGAAGCTCCGAATCGTCAAATAGGTTTCGTAGGTCAGGTTGAGGAATAAGTTTTATTAAATCAATATTCGTATTTATCATCACCAATCTAAGAGTAGAAGACTTGTCGAAAGGCAGGTCGTTTATTTTGTGTTGAACTTGGATGGAAGAGTAGATGTGAATTTACCGCAATATAAAAAGACACCTTAGTTGGTGTCTTTGTTTTCGTCTAACATATCTAACATTTTTATTATTCCATCTATATCAGGTGTCATAAAATGTTTATTACCATTTTCGCATTCAAACAAATAATCCTGGCAAGCTTGAATAATTTCAGATTCATTATTATCAATTATGTTCTTTACCATTAAATCAAACGGATCACTTATTAAATATGATTGAACATATTTATCTGTAATTGGAAATATCTTAATATAATGTATTCCATGAGAATGATGTGGTTTTGTCTTTGAATTTGGAGGTAATGACATATATTGATTTTTGGGTGTGGTAGGAGATATGTTTGAACGAAGTGGTACAACGAACTTATGGAAATTTCCCTTATATTTCAAACGAACAATCAAAACACTTGGGCGACCATCTTCATTAAACATTAACTCTTTATGTATGTTATTCTTCTTACAATCATTGAAAAACTTATTTGATATTTTTACTAATTTCATCTTTTGCTCCTGATATAAAGAAAGAGCCGTTACAGGCTCTCTCTAACACTTACAATTGGATAATATTCTAAATTTACATCCCGTTATCCACGGAGATAAACTTACGACTGAATGATATTCTAAATTTTAGTCCCGTCATTCTCGGAGACAAACTTACAATTGGATAATATTCTTTCCGTTATCCACGGATTACAAAGAAACCACTTCTGATTTCTTATCTATATTATACACAATAATTGAGATTTGTAAACACCTATTTGAAGTTTTTTAAATAAAACATACGATTCATATAGTGAGAGAGTAGCCGTGTGACTACGCTCATAATGTTTACTGCAATGTTTTTACGATTTCTCTCCAATATTGAAATTGAGAATTCTTGGTTTAATCAATTTCTGAAATTTCAATTTTATTTATAGTATATTTTGTTGTGCAAGCAAAAAATACTACTAAAATCAAATATGAAATAGTCTTTGAAAACATTGAAACTACATTTACATCAACGGTAATTTTTAGTATATTGCCTATAAAGACAATTATCATTCCAACAAAATCGGTAAGACAATCTATTGTAAGACCATACAAGAAAAATCCTATCGCTAGTGATACTGAAATTACCAAACATAAGCATACATAATTCATACGAATATAATTATTTTCAATAAAATTTTTAAGTTTTTTCAATCCTTTTATCTCCTTACAAATAAATGTTCTCTCTACCAAAACATTCTAATTTGCTATATAATACACTTACGGCTTCAAATGAAAATATAGTTACTTCCATTTTTAAAAGGTGTTCCTCAAACAAACACCAATCTATCAATAGTACGATGTTGAAAACAAAGACAATGATAGGAGGTGACTGTTATGAGTAAAATGATTAAATATGTTGTTGAATGCAACTCTCTATATAAACTTATTGCCGTTATCATTGTATGTGCTCTACTTGGAACGTCTCTGTACTTCATGTGCGATACAGTCCAACACATTACAGATAAAATTTGTGAATATAAAGAAGTTAGCATAAAAGCTCAATACGATGATACCTCATTAGAGGTTGACTTGCATGAGCGAGATAGAATTGGAACTGAGTAGAGCAGTTCCTATTTTATTTATTCTTTGTGTGTTTCTTTCAAACTTACGGTACACACGAACACTACTTTTATCTATTACCTATTGTGCTATGTAATAGGGGAGAGTAGCAACACTCTTTAACGGTTTTATATCCTAGTCACTGATGATTATCACTCATCAAGGAACAGTCCGATAACTGCGTATGGAGTACCTATTACAAGCTATCTGATGATAACTCAAAATTGTTTATACTCTCTGAACACTTCCATTATAATATTTTCTGATTATAATAGAGTCCGTTGCTGATTGCCGATTTTAGTCTTTTATAAGACACGATACTTAGGGTTGCCCCATATATCCGAATAACCTCCATTTCTGGATTTGACTTTTCGTGTTGTCACCAACATCCTTTCGGAATACATTCGTGCTCGTCTTTTCAGACCATGTTGTAGTGTGTTATTTTATAATATACGGTTTTTCTTTCCAGCACTGGAAGTAGCACACTTCCAATTACGATTTATTTTACAACATCTATAGGCTGACTAAAACTATACATCCCATCTCTTGATTATTAGTCTTGAGATAGGTGGGCACATTCAAAACAATTACAATGATTTGAAACATTATGCACTCATGTAACATTTACCGATGTTTTTAAGTGAGAGAGCTGCACCTACAGTAGTAAGAATTGGAGGAAGAAGACCAAATGTGTCAACGAGTTTCATTGCACCTTCTACGAGAGAGGTTAAAGCAGATACGCCGTTTTTAATTACAGAATTATCAATAGCTGTTTTCCAGAAATTTTCTATAGAAGCAGATAAAATCTTAATTCGACCATTAATACTATCAACTATAGCATCATTTTCTCTTAAAGCAGAACCTTCGGCTTAACCAAGACTCCCAAGAACATTATCAATTTGTTTATAATTTTTTAACAATGCAGCTACGTTATTGGCTCTTGTTTTACCTGCAACAAGCTCAAGAGTGGCTGCTTGTGAGGAATCACTTAGATTATTCCAAACAGTTATTTCCAGTTTCAAGAGCAGATGCGGAACGCTTCATGGCTTCGCCTATATCTGTAGCACTCAAAGCAAATTTGTTGCCGATCTGATTATAATTGTCAACAATTTTTATACTATCTTCAGCTTTAATATCAAAAGCTTTCATAGCTGTAATCATATCCTCAGTCGCAGCAGTAATATCTATACCATCACCAACATTGACAAACAATGTTGTATTTTTAGCAAGACTTTCTGCTTGTTCAAGTGAATATCCAAGACGTGAGAAATCAGCACTTGAGTTAATCAATTCTTTATTTGTACTCGCTATTTCTTGTGCCGTAGAAGATACAGTTTGTTGAAAAGATTTATATTGTGCTTCTGTTCCTTCAGAAACCTTACGAACCTTACGAACCTCTGTCATTGCTTCGTCTAATTCACGGATTGTATTTACACCTTGTCCAACATACTCTTGCCACCACGACCAGTTTCTACTTCGGCGTTAACAATCTCCATGATTTTGGCATGAATTATGTCAAGACTATCACTAGGATTACCAAATTTAATATGAGCATAGTTCTGCAAGAGTAGATTAGGTTAAGGATGTGCTTAACACATCATCTTCACCAACAATCAAAATTAATATTCAAATTATTTGTTACACAAAAATGGCTGCATCATGCGAGAGTATGGTGCGGTCTTTTTTTGTGAAAATATTATTGAAGATTTTTGCTATATCTTATATAAAATATTGTAGTATATGATGTATTATAGAAATTTTTGTAACAGATATGTGGAAACTATATATGCAAAATAAGGTTTTTAAGGGGGATGTATGATAAAAAGATTTTAAAAGATAATCTGTCAAAGAGGATGCGTTATTATCAGGGGATGATAGATTTAAATATACTGGAAAAAGGCGAAAACTATAAAAATCTCAAAAAGAGTTTTGTTATATTTATATGCACATTTGATTTGTTCGGATTAGGCCGTCATGTATACACATTTGAAAATCGTTGTATTGAAGATTTGGAATTACCGCTTGGTGATGATACTACAAAGATAATATTAAATACAAAAGGGACACTTGATGATGTAAGTCCTGAAATGAAAAAGCTACTAAATTATATAGATGGAGAAGCACCATCAGATGAGTTTACGGAAGAATTGGAACAGGCAGTCAAAAAAGTAAGAGATAACGAGAAATGGAGGTTGGATTATATGACTTTACAGATGAGTTATCAGGAAAAATTTGAACAGGGCTTGGAGCAGGGATTGGAACAAGGCTTGGAGCAGGGCCTGGAGCGTGGCATGGAACAGGGAATTAGTGGAACTATTAAGATATTGGCAGGGTTAGATTATTCAGATGAGCAGATTGCAGAGCAGTTGATAAAACAATTTGCCATAGACGAGGAACAGGCTTATAAATATATATTAATTGCAAAAAAGTAATTGACATTAATTCCAAAAAGTGATATAAAAATAGTATGTTACTTGATTTTATAAAATCGAGGCATTAACTATGCATAAATTGCAAATAGTATATTTATGTGGAGTTAGTGTCTCTTTTTTTATGTGTTTATAAAGTGGATTTTGGAAAAGTTTCAGAGAAACTTTTATATAATGATGTTAGGGTCAAAAGTAGATAGCAATGAAGCAATCCGCAGCATCAGTTAGGGTCAAAATACCTTTTGACCCCAACATCATTGTTTATTGTAAGAGCACTTTACGAAGAACGCTTCCATATAAATATCACAGAAAGTGAGGATAGTATGAAAAATCCGATTTTTCATACACAAGATTTGTGTCTGTGCACACTTGACGCAAATCTTATATGTGAAATATATTATATTTCACATTATGCAAAAAATGTGTGCAGAAATGGAGATTATTATGAAAGACAAAATTTTTGAAGTCTTACAGAGAATTGGAAGAAGTTTCATGCTTCCAATCGCAATCTTGCCTGTAGCAGGGCTTTTACTCGGACTTGGAAGTTCGTTTACGAATGAGACAACTATTGAGATGTATAATCTTGGAAAAATTCTCGGAGATGGTACTATCTTGCATGCACTACTTGTGATTATGAACAAGGTCGGAAGTGCTGTTTTTGACAATCTGCCGTTGTTGTTTGCAGTCGGTGTTGCTATTGGAATGGCAAAGAAGGAAAAAGAAGTTTCTGCTTTGTCTGCAGTTATCGCATATTTTGTTATGAACATATCCATCAGCAGTATGCTTGAGATAAACGGAAAAATTCTTTCTGATGGAAGCATATCAAAAGATGTGCTTGAGGGAACGATAGCTTCTGTCTGTGGTATAAATACTTTGCAGATGGGTGTTTTTGGCGGTATCATAGTAGGTCTTGGCGTTGCGGCACTTCACAACCGTTTTCACAAGATACAGCTTCCTAATGCATTGTCATTTTTTGCGGGTTCAAGATTTGTTCCTATTATTTCAACTATCGTTTATATGTTTGTAGGAATTTTAATGTATTTTGTATGGCCTGTAGTCCAGAACGGTATTTATGCACTTGGCGGTCTTGTTACTGGCAGTGGTTATCTTGGAACACTTGCTTTTGGTATAATTAAGAGAGCTCTTATTCCATTTGGACTCCATCATGTATTTTATATGCCGTTCTGGCAGACGGCGGTCGGTGGAACTATGAATGTTGCAGGAAATCTTGTTCAGGGTGGACAAAATATTTTCTTTGCACAGCTTGCTGATTCAGCACATATTACACATTTTAGTGCTGATGCGACAAGATATTTCTCAGGTGAGTTTATCTTTATGATATTTGGTCTGCCGGGTGCGGCACTTGCCATGTATCGTACTGCAAAGCCTGAAAAGAAGAAACAGGCAGGGGGACTTTTGTTCTCGGCAGCACTTACCTGTATGCTTACAGGTATCACAGAGCCTATTGAGTTTTCATTTCTCTTTGTAGCACCGATATTATTTGGTGTTCAGGTTGTACTTGCAGGTGCAGCTTATATGATAGCACACATCTTAAATATAGCAGTAGGTCTTACTTTCTCAGGTGGACTTCTTGACCTTTTCCTTTTCGGAATACTTCAGGGAAATGATAAGACAAGCTGGTTTAGGATAATTCCAGTCGGTATAATTTATTTTATATTGTATTATGTTATATTTTCATTCCTTATCAAAAAATTTAACCTTAAAACTCCGGGCAGGGAAGATGATGCAGGGGAGGTTAAACTTTATACAAAAGCCGATGTGAACGCAAGAAAGGCAAAAGGGAACAATGCCGACGGTGTAGCGGTAGAGGATGAACTTAGCAGGGATATAACAAGAGGACTTGGCGGAAAGAAAAATATCGATACGGTTGACTGCTGTGCGACAAGACTGCGCTGTACTGTAATAAATCCTGACCTTGTAAATGATGCGGCACTTAAAGCTACGGGAGCGAGCGGTGTTATCCATAAAGGTAACGGAGTACAGGTTATCTACGGACCTCATGTAACTGTTATTAAATCAAATCTTGAAGATTATCTTGAAACTGCACCTGATATGGAATATACTGAAAGCAGTGAAGATTTATCAGGAGAGATTAATAAAAAGATTGAAGATAAACAGGAAAATGAGCCAAATGCCGACAATGAAAAAAAAGTTGTAAAGACAGTTGTTGTGTCAAGTCCTATAACTGGAACGGCGGCAGATTTATCTACTGCACCTGACGAAGGATTTGCAGGTAAGATGATGGGAGACGGAGCTGTTGTTACACCTGAGGATGCCATTATAAAAGCACCTGAGGATGGAGAGGTAGTATTTGTATTTGATACAAAACATGCTATCGGATTTATGACGGATTCAGGACTTAGTCTCCTGCTTCATATAGGTATAGATACGGTAAAACTTGATGGAAAAGGCTTTGAAGTGTTTGTCGAAAGCGGTCAGAAGGTTAAAAAGGGAGAGCCGCTTATGAAGATAGATATTGACTACTTAAAAGAAAATGCACCATCACTTGTTTCACCGGTTTTATGTACTGAACTTGAAGACAATCAGAAAGTACGCCTTTTAAAAACGGGAGATATAAAGGCAGGAGATGAACTTTTTGCCATAGATATTTATGAGTAGATTTTTGGTGGTAAAATTGTTATTATACTATAGGAAACTTCTCGTTTCCTATAACATAAAAAACACTCCGTGAGGATGCACATTTCGCGGAAAAGAAATAAATGCTACGCATTCCGCTCAAGCGCGAAAGAGTCGTAAGCGACTCTTTGTTATTTAAGCAGAATAAAATATAAGTTTGACTATCAGGCTCAAGATGTCGGCTAGTGTATTAGCTATGATGTCTTGGGCTGATGGTCATTAAGGATTACATTATGGAGAGGATGAAAAAGGTATGTATAAAGTTGTGAGAGTATTAAATCACAATACAGTGATTGCAGCTTTGGATGATTGTGAAAAGTTGCATGGAAAAGAAAATCTTTTAGATAAAGAAGATAAATATCTTTTGATGGGAAAAGGAATCGGTTTCGGGAAAAAACCCGGTGCAGCAGCAGAGCTTAAAGAGGACAGCCGTGTGTACTCACTTCAGGAATGTGGTGAGAGAGGTGATGCAAAGGATATAGTTGACGAAGTTACACCTGAGTATCTTGAAACAGCGGATATAGTGCTTAAAGAGGCTGAAAAAATGTTTGGTGACATTGACAGAAATATCCTGTTTTCCCTTGCCGACCATATTTTCTATGCGGTAAAGCGAATGAAAAACGGCGAGAGAATAAGCAATCCGCTGACAGAAGATATAAGGCTTTTGTTTCACATGGAATACAAAGCTGCATTATGTGTCATACCGGTAATTCAGGAGAAGTTTGGTATTCTTATAGATGATGATGAGGTTGGATATATAGCACTTCATGTTCATTCAGCAATAGATAACGAGAAAGTTTCGGATGCGATGCAGACTGCAAGGGCAGTCAGGCAGTGCGTGGATATTGTAGAGAGAGCAATAGACAAAAAGATAGATATAATGTCGCTTGCTTACAACCGGCTTATGAATCATGTCCGTTATATGATAGTTAGGACTATAAAGGGTGAGAAATTAAAAATGAGCCTTAATGACTACATGAGCATTAAATATCCTGACGAGTTTGCGATGGCAGAAAAAATCTGTGATGAGATTTCAGGGATGATAAAACATAAGTTAAATAAGGCAGAGATTGGTTATCTTGCCATGCACATATGCCGTGTAACAAGCGGCGAGTTAGAAGCAGAAGAATAGTGAAAAAATAAAATGTAAAGGTGTAAACATATGATATTTGGATTGATATTAGCAGGTGGTGTAGGGAGCAGAATGGGTGCTGATAAACCGAAACAGTATCTTGAGATAGGAGACAAGCCGATAATCGTGCATACCATTGAACGGTTTATAGAGTATGAAAGTTTTGAGAAGATAATAGTTCTTTGTCCTGATGAATGGATAGGATATACAAGAGATATTATCAAAGATAAATGTGAGAACAAAAAAGCGGCGGATATAGAGATAATTACAGGCGGTGACAGCCGCAATGAAACAATAATGAACGGGATAGCTTATATAGAGGAGCATTATGGTGTTGATGATGATACGATAATAGTTACGCATGATGCTGCAAGACCGTTTATAAATAACAGGATAATATCCGAAAATGTTGGGAAAACTTTAGAGTATGGTGCCGCTACAACGGCGATACCTGCTGTTGATACTATTTTAGACTGTAACAATGGTGTGATAGAAAATATACCTGACAGGAGCAGTATGTACCAGTGTCAGACACCACAGACATTTCATGCAAAACAGCTTAGAGAACTTTATTTTTCACTTACTGACAGTGAGCGGGGGATACTTACCGATGCGTCAAAAATATTGGTTCTCTCCGGTAAAAAGGTTGCCATTGTAAATGGCGAGAGAACCAACATAAAGATAACTTATAAAGAAGATATGATATTTGCCGAGTCTATTGCTAAGCAGATATTAGCAATCCGCTCTGCTACTTGCTCATAACACTATTAGCTGCTATCGCAGCATATCAGAAGGGGATTGCCCCTCCTGATACAAGAAAGTCCTCCAATAACTTATTGCTTTACGCAATAGAAATGGGGGACTTTCTTGATAGTGTTAAAAGCGATGATTGGCTGAATTATTTTTACACCATTCTTCACAGGCAGATACATTCCATTTATCAGAGTGGAATGTGTTCCATGCCTTATCTATTCCATCTGATAATAATATTTTGTGATATTCTTCCTCTGCTTTTTGGTATTCATCAGCAGAGATTTTTAATTTTCCGTCGTTTTCAAAATAAAGTGAATTGTATGTTCCGTCAGGGTTGTAGACAAGCCGTCTTGCGTCAGTGTACATGGCATCTCCAAATGAGAAAAATCTGTATTTCATATCAACAGCTTCCTTGTATGCTGCCATTATGTTATCCCGTCCGGTAAGTGCAGAGACAAGCATAAGAAGTGTTGACTCAGGGAGATGGAAATTTGTTATAAGTCCGTCAAGGACTCTGAAACGGTAGCCGGGATATATAAATATGTCAGTGTCGCCCTCACCTGCCATAACTATTCCGTTTTTGTCAGATGCAGACTCTATTGTACGGCAGCTTGTAGTCCCGACACATATAATCCTGCCACCATTTTTCTTTGTGTTGTTTATAGTATCAGCAGCTTCTTTTGAAACCTGATAAAACTCAGTGTGCATATGATGTTTTGATACATCATCGACTTTTACGGGTCTGAAAGTGCCAAGACCTACATGGAGTGTCACTCTTGCAATGTTTACACCGCTTTTTTCTATATCCTCAAGAAGTTTTTCCGTAAAATGAAGTCCGGCTGTAGGTGCAGCGGCAGAACCCTCATATTTTGCATATACGGTCTGATACATATTTTTATCTTTAAGTTGATGGGTAATATAAGGAGGGAGTGGCATCTGACCGAGTTTGTCAAGGATTTCCTCAAAGATACCATCAAACTCAAATTTAACAAGACGGTTGCCTTCTTCGATAATATCGACGACTTCAGCTTTTAAGATACCGCCGCCAAAAACTATCCTTGAACCGATACGCGCCTTTTTGCCGGGCTTTACAAGAGTTTCCCAGATATTATCTTCTTTTCTCTTTAAAAGTAGTAATTCAACTTTGCCACCAGTGTTTTCCCTCTCCCCGATAAGTCTTGCAGGGATAACTTTTGTATTGTTTATAACAAGGCAGTCACCCGGATTTAAGTAATCGCCTATATGGTGGAAATCTGTGTGTGTGCGTTTTTCGGTAATCTTGTCTATAACGAGCAGTCTTGAAGCGGCTCTATCTGAAAGAGGATCCTGTGCAATAAGTTCCTCAGGTAATTCATAATAAAAATCAGCAGTTTTCATTTGGGACCTCCGGTTTATTTCTGTTTGGAAAATTTATTCCAGGCTATGTGATTGTTTATCATATCAGCACAATCGAATAATATATTGATAATTTTCCAAACATTTATTATTATTTATAGTTTATATCATAACACCGAACAAAACATTTGCAAAGAGTAAATTATAACGGTATAATATGATGCAAAGGTCAAAAGCAGATAGCAATGTATGTTTACACACATTGCTATCTGCCGGCTTGACAAATCAAACACTGACAATGATATTTGAGGTGTTTGCAGGCTTGCGAAAATTGCAAAGCAATTTAGCAATCTGTGGCATCAGTTGGAGGCAAAATACATTTGGACACCAACATCATAATATTTAAGATGATAAGTGAGGTTACTTTATGAGTAAAAAAATGTTATTTATTTATAACCCTATGGCAGGTAAGGAGCAGATTAAAAATAAATTATCTGAGATAATACAGATTTTTTGTAAAGAGGGGTTTGAGGTTACTATTTTTGCCACTAGGGGCAGGGAGGATGCCACAAAGATTATAGAGAAAAAAGGTGAGAGATATGATTATATAGTCTGCTCTGGCGGTGATGGTACTATGAACGAGGTTGCTACAGGGCTTATGAAGCTTGAAAAAAGACCTATATGCGGATATATACCTGCAGGGACTGTCAATGATTTTGCATCAAGCCTGAAAATTCCAAGAGTTATGAAAAATGCAGCATCACTTATTGCGGATGGTGATGTTTTTAACTGCGATATGGGAAAGTTCAATGACAGATATTTTACATATGTTGCGGGGTTTGGTGCATTTACTGAAGTCTCTTATCAGACACCGCAGGAGTGGAAAAATGCACTTGGAAAGGCGGCTTATTTTATTGAAGCTTTAAAACATATCGCAGATATAAAACCTCATCATATGAAGATAGAATATGACGGAGGAGTTATTGAGGATGAGTTTATATTAGGGCTTATCAGTAATTCTGTTTCGGTTGCAGGATATAAATATTATGAAAAGAAAAATATTAAAATGGATGATGGACTTTTTGAAGCACTTCTCATAAAGAGTCTTAAAAATCCTATTGAATTACAGCAGGTTTTAAATGCACTTTTGTCAAAACAGCTTGATGCTGAAAATATGTGTTATTTAAGCAGCAGTTTTATACATATAATAAGTGATGATGATATTCAGTGGACACTTGACGGAGAGGACGGTGGATGTTGCAAAGACGCATATATGCAAAATATGAAGGAAGCACTTTCTATTATTTGTGACAGAAGAGCACTTGCTAAAGTATCATCAAAGAGGGCGATTGAGTGATGGAAAAAAAGAAGTTATATTTTGCACCGTTAGAGGGTGTTGCCGGTTATATTTTCAGAAACATCTATGCGGATTTTTTTGACGATGTTGACAAATATTTTTCTCCGTTTGTTGTTACAAGACCGTCAGGTATTATGAAAAATAAAGAACTGCGTGATATACTTCCGGAGAATAACGAAAATATATCTCTTGTTCCACAAATACTTGCAAATAATGCTGACGGTTTTATAAATGCGGCAGGACAAATGAGGGAACTTGGTTATAATGAAGTTAATCTTAATCTCGGCTGTCCGTCAGGAACAGTTGTTTCAAAGAAGAGAGGAGCAGGTTTTTTAAGATACCCTGAGGAGCTTGATGCGTTTTTAGACAGGATATATACGGAATGTGATATGAAAATTTCAGTTAAGACAAGAATAGGCTTTGAAAATCCTGATGAGATTTATAGGCTGATTGAAATTTTTAATAAATATCCGGTATATGAGCTTATAATCCATCCGAGGACAAGACAGGATATGTATAAAAATAAACCAAATCTTGAAATGTTTGATTATGCCCTAAACACAAGCAAAAATCCGGTATGTTATAACGGAGACATAAAGACAAAATCCGATTATGATATGATAACGGAAAGATTTCCTGACACGGACAGTATTATGATAGGCAGGGGAATACTCGCAAACCCTGGACTTTTCGGGCAGATAAGAGGAAAAGGTGCAATAGATAAGGAATTTTTTAAAAAATATCATCAGGCGATTTTTGACAAATTCTGCCAGGTATATGATGGAGACACATTTATATTATTTAAGCTGAAAGAATTGTGGGCTTATTTTGCAAATGATTTTGATGATGCGGATAAATATGTAAAAAAGATAAGAAAAGCAAAAAAGCTTACGGAGTATAAAGCGGCAGTAGAAACGCTGCTTAGCAGATGCAGCTTTAGTGTTGAATGAATAACAGGCTGAACTGTTATAACCTGCAATATCAGGTATATATAAAATAAAAGTGCATACACTATTGTGAGTATAAAAAAGCGTATGCATGGAGGTTTTTATATATGTGTGGCATTGCAGGTTTTTTTTCGAGCCAAATAGAATTTAAAGCAGGTGACAAGTATAGAAACATACTGTACGAGATGAAAAAAAGTCTTTTCCACAGAGGACCTGACGATTCGGGAATATATTTGGGCAGACATTGTGGTTTTGCACATACAAGGCTTGCGATTCGGGATGTTAATAATGGCAGACAGCCGATGATAAGGACTATAAATAATAATGATTATGTCATTGTCTATAATGGTGAGATATACAATACGGAAATATTGAGATATAACTTAAAAAGTGAAGGCTGGCATTTTGAAACTAAGTCCGATACAGAGGTCGTGCTGCTTTTATTTTTGCAATACGGACCTGAGTTTGTGAAAAAACTTGACGGGATATTTTCATTTGCTATATATGATTCGGGACATGATATATTGTATCTTTATCGTGACCAGTTTGGAATCAAGCCGCTTTTTTATACATGGCTTGATGATGAAAAAAGCATTGTCTTTGCTTCGGAGATAAAGGCATTATTTAAGTATGGCGATGTAAAGCCTGTTGTTGACCGGAACGGTTTAAATGAGATATTTGGTCTTGGACCGGCAAGGCAGCCCGGAAATGCAGTGTTTAAAGGAATAAAAGAAGTAAAACCCGGAAATTATCTCGTGTGTACCCAATATGGTATAACAAAGAAAGTTTATTGGTCACTTGAAAGCAGATACCATAAAGATGATTATGAAAAGACGATTGAAAAGACAAGATATTTATTAGAAGATGCTGTAGTAAGACAGATGGTTTCTGATAAAGAAGTGCCTATATGCACATTTCTTTCCGGTGGAATAGATTCGAGTCTTGTGTCTGCTATATGTGCAATGAAATTAAAAGAAAAGGGAGAGATTCTTTCGACATATTCATTTGACTTTGCAGGAAATGAAAAATATTTCAAGGCAAACAGTTTTCAGCCGTCACAGGATGCACCATACGCAAAAAAGATGGTGGAATATCTTGGAACAAATCATACGATACTTAAATGTGATTACGAAAAACAGGCTGAGCTGCTTTATGATTCGGTAGATTCACATGACCTCCCATGTATGGCAGATATAGATTCAAGTCTTGTATATTTTTGTAGAGAAGTAAGCAAAAAACATAAGGTAGTGCTTACCGGAGAATGTGCTGACGAGATATTTGGCGGTTATCCGTGGTTTCATCGTGAGGAATTTTTAAAATGTGGAACTTTTCCTTGGACACCCGATTTGTCTCCGAGAAAGCAGCTGCTTAAGCAGGAGGTATTAGTGGAACTTGATATGGACGATTATGTAAAATCGGCATATGAAAGTGCGGTAAGTGAGATAAATATTCTTCCGTGGGAAAATGAGATACAGTCTCAGAGAAGGCAGATAAGTTATCTGAATATACGCTTTTTTATGCAGACATTGCTAAACCGAATGGATAGAACAAGTATGCACTCAGGTCTTGAAGCGAGAGTTCCGTTTGCAGACAGGAAGCTTTTGCAATATGTATTTAATATTCCGTGGGACATGAAATGCAGGAATGGACTTGTAAAAAATATATTGAGACAGGCGGCGAGGGGCAGGGTGCCGGAGGAGGTTTTGTTCAGAAAGAAAAGTCCTTATCCGAAATCATATAATCCATATTATGAGAAAGTGCTCATAGAAAAATTGAAAAAAGATATTAAAGACGGTGCACCGGTGCTCTCACTTATAGACGAAAAAAAACTTACAGATTTTATGGCGGGAGAAAAGGATTACGGTGCACCGTGGTACGGTCAGCTTATGGCAGGACCACAGATGCTTGCGTATCTGATACAGATAAATTACTGGCTTAATAAATATAAAATAAAAATAGAGCTGTAATTGGTGTTATCATTTATTTAAGCATATATTTTTTGTATATAATGTTTGTGTCAGATGCGATATACTGTTTGCTCAAAGTATTGTTTGTACATTAGCGTCAATGATACTCTATGACTTGCATTTTAATACCGGTTGAAGCTGTCTTCCTGTGAGGGCAGCTTTAATTGTCTGTGGAATAAGTTCAAAGTCTGCTATCAGTGAGTGGGGTTTTTTATTTGTATCATCCTGAAAGAACGGTACAAAATAAATATTTTTTGTGTTGAAAAGCCTGCCTATATTCTGAAAATTCATTCCCATAGCATCATTTGTAGAAACCGCTATAATAAGCGGTTTTTCATTTCTCATATGTGCTTTTGCAGCCATGAGGACAGGCGAATCTGTTATGCCGCAGGTCAGCTTTGCAAGTGTGTTTCCGGTACATGGTGCTATGACGAGTGCATCAAGAAAATTGCCGGGACCTATCTTTTCGGCATCTTGAATACTCATTATCGGTTTCTTTTTTGTAATATCTTCTATATCTGATAAAAATACGGATGATTTGCCAAAACGACTGTCCATTGATGCTGTGTTAAATGAAACAATGGGTGTTATATCATACCCGTTGGTGCACATTTGTGAGATGATATTTTTTATTTTTGAATGGGTACAAAAGGAGCCTGTAACAGCGAATCCGATTTTGTTATTTTCCAAGGTTATCCCTCCCTTTTTAAGTTGACAATTTCATTAAATATAATGCGGGCAGCAGTATTAGGAGCATAATGTCCGGGAATTCCGGGACAAAGTTTTGCACATATGCCGTATTTTTTACAATAATCAAAATCAGTACCACCGGGAGCTGAAGCAATGTCAATTATTGTTACATTTTTTTTCAGGCGGCAGAGGATGTCATCGACAAGTGTTTTTTGTGGTGCCGTATTAAATATAAAATCAAATTGGTGAATGTTTCTGACTTCTGTAATGTTTTTATATAAACGGATATTTCGTCCGATATATGTTTTTTTTGCGGGTTCTATAACATGGACTTCAGAGTTCATGCATTTTAACATACCTGCGATTTTACAGCCGCAGTTGCCATAGCCTATAACGAGACTTTTACTGCCTGCAATCGTTTTGGTTGAGTTTTGCATTGCACAAAAAATCGCACCTTCGGCAGTTATCTTTGCATTGCTTGTTACAAAATTTTTTGAGAGGTAAAGGTCGTAGTAACATATATTATTTCTATTGCAAAAGGCAGTCAGTTCTTTATCAAAGAGTCCGCCGATAATATAATTATTTTTATGGGCAAATGGAAAAAGATTGTCAATCGATCGTTTCTTTAACGGAATAGGAAAGATTAAGAAATCAGTTCCGGTGCATAAGTTGTCTTCATAAAAGTGGTGAGAGTATTTGATTTTTTTGTTATCATTTGAAAAACAGTCTGTTGAGTATGCCGCATTATATCCCTTTTCGAGAAATAGATTAAAAAGTGCAAGTTGTCTGCTGTCATCTCCGAAAATATAGATTCTGTCATCAAAGATATTCATTTTTCCCTCCCGTTTTCCGCATATATTTATGAATAATACAGTATATGCAGAATATCTGGTGGAGTGAGTCTGCAATCTGTTGAAATTTATTATGTGTGGGGCTGTAATTTTTTTAAAATCGTGATAAATGATATTTGTAATCGTGTGAAATTAAAAATAATGAACGGTACGGAGATGAAAGTAAGTATAGAGAGTGGAAATTGCCGAATTTAGTCATCATATGGGAGAAAAATGCAAAAATTGCTTGACCTTATCTTTGATTTTGGGTATGCTATATGTAGTGTAGGATTTGGAATAGGAGAGTGGAATTATGATTGAAGTTGCAGTGTGTGAAGATAGTGAAATAGATAGAGGGATGTTAGAAGAGATTATAGGATTCCTTATGACTGACAGGGGACTTGAATATAATATGACACCATTCTCAAATGGTGAGGGTCTTGTCGCAGGTTATAAAAATCATCCTTTTGATCTTATATTTCTTGATGTCATGATGAATGAGATCGATGGAATTGAAACCGGAAAGCTGATACGCCAGATGGATAAAAATGTTGAGATTGTATATTGCACTTCAAGCAGTGATTTTGCGATAGCGGCATATGAGGTTCATGCTATGGGATATCTTCTTAAACCATATGAGCCGGGGCGCATAGGTGCAGTAATTGATTACTATGTCCAGAAGCATCCGCAGAAAAATCAGAATTACATAGAAGTTAAATCCAGAAGAAAATCACTCATTATACCATACAAAGATATTATAAACATGGAATCAGATAATAAGGTTGTTTACATTTATACAACCACGCAGGGTATTGTAAAGGTTTATAATAAACTTGATGTTTTTGAGAAGGAACTTTCCGATGACAGATTTTTGAGATGTCATCAGAGTTACCTTGTAAATATGCAGTATGTGGCAGGACTTGTTGATTCTGATTTTATTATGATAAATGACAAGATGATTCCTATAAGAAAAAGTGGAAGAAAACTTATAGTAAAAAAATATGAAGAATTTTTTAAGGAGTCACTTAAACAGACATAATATTTAAATGGTATATCTATTTGAAATTTAAAAATCATGCTTTATATATGTAGGGATTAGAAATTATAAATTATAAATGTAAAGTATAAGAGCGGATTGTGTGATTATATATGCTTATAGTCATACAATTCTTTTTTTGCTTGCGTTTATATGACATATGTTTTAAAATCAGAGGTTGAGGGTAACTGGTTTCACTATAGGTGTGAACGGTAACATTTGAGTTAAAAAATATAGAAATGAGGAAGTTTTATGCATAGAAAACATGGAATTATTTTAAAGGCAGTGATAACTGTGTGCAGTGCAGCTTTTTTGGTGACAGGTTGTGGTAAGGCAGACAGTCTCTATGATAAAGGCATGGATTATATTAAAGATAAAGACTATAAACAGGCTTTAGAGTGTTTTGACGATGCTATCGCTGTGAACAATGAGAAAGCGGAATATTATATTGCATCAGGTATGGCATATAATTATCTAGGAAAATATCAGGATGCAATAAAACGCTTTTCAAAAGCTTTTCAGTCATCGGAAAACAGCATATCAAACACGAATAACAAACAGCTATATTATGGTGAAGCAATATCTTATTATGGTATAAATGATTATGATAAGGTTATTGATGACTGTAAGAAAGCACTGGATATAAAGCAGGTAGATAATCTAAATAATAAGATAAATTGTCTTATGGCATCGGCATACCAGACTAAGGGAGATGTAAAGAAAGCAAAAGAGATATATGATTCGGTAATAAAGAGCAACAATAAATATGCTAAAGCATATATTATGAGGGCGGGGCTTTACAGGGATACAAAAGATTATGACAACGCACAGAAAGATCTTACAAAAGCCATAGACTTAGAAGAAAAAAATGTGGATGCATATTTTGAACTGTATAATGTTTACAAGCTGAAAAAGGATAATGATTCTGCAACAGGCATATTAAATAAAGTTATAGATATGGTTGCAAGTGATGAGAGTATGTATATTCCGGCAGGAAAAGCGTATTATTATCAAGGTAAATATGATGATGCGATGGAAATGTTTAATTCTGCGGAGAAAAATGGTGAAGCTGATGCAATATATTATAAGGGTGTTGTATATGCAAAAAAAGGTGACAATAAATCTGCTTTAAAACAGTATAAAAAATATGCGGACAAAGAAAGTGCTTTAGCGAAGGCGACAAAGAAATCAGATGTTTACGATAAGATAGCTAAATGTTATATGCTTGAAGAGGATTATGACAATGCCCTTTTATATGTTAGAAAGGGACTTAAAGCGGATGACCAGACAGCAGTGGTTAAGCTTCTTAAAAAACAGGTAATTTTGTATGAAAAAACAGGAAATTATAAAGATGCTTTAAAGTGTGCAAGAGAATATGTAAAGACATATCCTGATGATAAGGAAATGAAAAAAGAAGTAAGATTTATAAAGACTAGGATATAGTGGAATAGGAGATTAGAGTTGGAAGATAAATTATTTGATACATCGGAACAGAAAGAAAGGATTATCGTGGTGGGTGTTGCCACCTCAGATAATGATGACACAGAGAAATCTCTTGATGAACTTATAGAATTGGGGCAGACGGCTGGTGTTGAGACTGTTGCAAAAGTCATACAAAACAGGGAGAAGATTCATCCGGGAACTTATATAGGAAAGGGAAAGATTGAGGAAGTGAGGGAGCTTGTTATGAAGCATCACGCTGATACGGTGGTATGTGATGATGAGCTTACACCTGCACAGTTTAACAATCTGTCTGATATGCTCGATGTGAAAGTTATTGACAGGACTGTTATGATACTTGATATTTTTGCTAAGAGAGCATCGACAAGTGAGGGTAAACTTCAGGTGGAACTGGCACAGCTTAGATACCGTGCTTCGCATCTTATCGGTGGAAGAAGTGAACTCTCAAGACTTGGAGGAGGTATCGGTACTAGAGGTCCGGGAGAGCAAAAGCTTGAGATGGACAGGCGGCTTATCAAGGAGAGGATAACACAGGTCAGAAAAGAACTCGAACAGGTAAAAAGGACTAGAGAGCTGACGAGAAAGAAGCGTCAGGAAAATCCGGTGCCGGTCGTTGCGATAGTAGGTTATACAAATGCCGGAAAGTCAACCCTTCTCAATCATCTTACGGGGGCAGGAGTTTTATCGGAGGATAAACTTTTTGCGACACTTGACCCTACAACGAGAAAACTTGTGAGAGAAAACGGTGAGGAGATATTGTTTACTGATACCGTAGGATTTATAAGAAAACTTCCGCATCATCTTATACAGGCATTTAGAAGTACACTTGAAGAAGCAAAGTATGCCGACATAATACTTCATGTTGTTGACGGTTCAAATGAGGATATGGATGCACAGATGTTTACGGTTTATGAAACACTCAGAAAGCTTGAAGTCGGAGACAAGAAGATAGTTACGGCTTTTAATAAGATTGATATTTGTGAGAGTGAAAATACATTGAAAGACCTTGTAGCAGACAGGACAGTCAAGATTTCGGCAAAGACCGGTGACGGTATAGAAAATATGCTTGATGTTATAAGCGAAGTGATAGCGGATGGAAAGAAACTTCTAGACAAGGTGTTTGGATACGATGAAGCTTCAGTCGTGGCAAGTGTCAGAAAGTATGGTCAGATAGTGGAGGAGGAATACCGAAACGAAGGAATTTATATAAAGGCTCTAATTCCGAAAGAATATATGTATCTCTTCGTGAAAGAGGAGAAGAAAAAGGAGGCTTGGGAGGAATGAATCTTATAGCATGTGTAGATTCAAACTGGGCGATAAGCAATAAAGGTGAGATTCTTGTGTCAATTCCGGCAGATAAAAAGCTGTTTAAGGAATTAACGGACGGCAAGGTTGTCGTTGGGGACAGAAGGACTATGGAATCTATACCGGGCGGGACTACGCTCGGCGGCAGGACAAATATAATTTTAACATCGGACCAAAATTATTCTTATGGCAATGCCAAAATAGTTCATGATATGGATGAAGCAATGGAAGAACTTAAAAATTATGCTGATGAGGATATTTTTGTTGTCGGTGGGGAGAAAGTATATAAGGAGTTTTTTCCGTACTGTGAAAGAGCATATATAACGAAAGTTGATTATGAGTATCAGGCAGATGCCTACCTTGAAAATCTTGAAGAGTCAGACGAGTGGATTATGACGCATGACTCCGATGAATGGACTTATTATGACCTGGAATATTATTTTTATCAATATAAGAGAATATAAAAAATCCCATGTTTACCGTAAATGCGGCAGACATGGGATTTTTTTGTTATTCGGTGCAAGAGAGCTTGTTCTCCTGCATTGAAATTTTTATATATCGTTCAACTCAACCCTACCCCATTACAACTGTTACATCATAATGTGTCTGACCTTTTTCATAAGGAACTATAGTTGTGTCTGTATATTCTTTTCCGTTTACAATAAGTTTTACAACACCTTTTTCTACCTTTGAAGGATTTTCTACTTTGATATTGTAAATTCCCTCGCGGTATTTACGGGTCATTGTAAACTCTGTTCCCATCTCTGACGGGATGCATGGGTCAATGCTGAGTCCATTTAATGTAGGTACTACTCCGAGGATGTATTGTGAAACATTTACAAATGTCCATGCAGCAGTTCCAGTAAGCCAGCTGTTCTTAGCCTGTCCGAAGAAGTGAGCATCTTTTCCGGCTATCATCTGAGAGTAAACATAAGGCTCTGTGCAGTGAATCTCGCTGATGTCTTCGATATAAGCAGGACAAGTCTTTTTGTAGATCTCAAAAGCTCTGTTTCCACGACCGATAACTGTCTCGGCACATGATACCCACGGATTGTTGTGACAGAAGATACCTGCATTTTCTTTATATCCGGGTGGATAAGAAGAAATCTCACCAAGCTCTACATGATATTTTGTGTAGGCAGGCTGTAATAATACGATACCATATTTTGTATCAAGTTTTTCTTTTACTGAATCAAGAGCTTTTTTAGCTTCACCGGTCTCAACACCGATTCCTGCAAGTACGCAGAAACCCTGTGGTTCAATGTATATCTGACCTTCTTCACATTCCTTAGAACCAATCTTTTTGCCGTATGCGTCATACGCACGGACAAACCAGTCGCCGTCCCAGCCGCCGTCAAGTACAGCATCGTTCATTGCTGCGACTTCTTTCATTGCACGGTCGGCTTCTGTCTGGTCACCTGTGTATGCACAGAGGTCTGCATATTCTTTGCCGTATTTGACGAACATTCCGCCGATAAATACTGACTCTGCAACAGGACCCTCGCTAGGTCCGAATGTCTGGAAAGATTCACCCGGATGCTCTGAGAAACAGTTGAGGTTAAGACAGTCATTCCAGTCTGCACGTCCGATAAGCGGAAGATTGTGTGGCCCTTTATGGTTTACAATATAGTCGAATGAGCGTTTAAGATGTTCCATAAGAGTAACAGCTTTACTCTCATCATTGTCGAAAGGAACCATTTCTTCAAGAATAGAAGTATCACCTGTTTCACGGATGTAAGCAGATGTTCCAGCGATAAGCCATAAAGGATCATCATTGAAACCGCTTCCTATATCAGAGTTGCCTTTTTTTGTGAGAGGCTGATACTGATGGTAAGCACTTCCGTCCTCAAACTGTGTAGATGCAATGTCGATAATTCTCTCCCTTGCACGCTCAGGGATTAGATGAACGAAACCTAAAAGATCCTGGCATGAATCTCTGAATCCCATTCCACGACCGATACCTGACTCGTAGTAAGAAGCTGAACGCGACATATTAAAGGTCACCATACACTGATACTGATTCCAAATATTCACCATGCGGTCAAGTTTTTCTTCGTCCGATTTAACGGTAAATTTAGAAAGGAGACTTTCCCAGTCAAGTTTAAGTTCGTCAAGTGCTGCATATACCTGTTCATCAGTCTTGTATTTTGCAAGAAGCTCATCAGCAGGCTTTTTGTTGATAACATTAGGTGCGACAAATTTTTCATCAACAGGGTTCTCACAATATCCAAGAACGAAGATAAAGCTCTTTGTCTCATCAGGCTCAAGAGTGACATTTATCTGGTGTGAACCGATAGGACTCCATCCGCTTGCTATAGAGTTGTGGGCTTTTCCCTCCTCAACTACGGCAGGATCAGCGACACCACGGTATGCACCTAAAAATTCATCACGGCTTGTGTCAAATCCGTCTACATCAGTATTTACTGAATATACGGCAAAATGATTTCTACGCTCACGGTACTCTGTCTTGTGGTAGATAGTAGAACCTACTACCTCAACTTCACCGATATTTAAGTTACGCTGGAAGTTTGTCATATCATCCATGGCATTCCAGAGGCAGAACTCAACATAAGAGAAAAGAGTGATATTTTTTGGCTTAGATGATTTATTTGTTATCTTAAGCTGGTTTATTTCACAGTTGTCATTAACCGGAACAAAAGCTAAAAGAGATGCTTCAATATCATTTTTGCTTGATGTAAAACGGCTGTAGCCCATACCATGACGGCACTCATAAGAGTCGAGGTCTGTTTTTACAGGCTGCCAGCCGGGATTCCATACAGTATCACCGTCTTTTATGTAATAATAGCGTCCGCCCTCATCCGTAGGGATGTTGTTGTAACGGTAACGGGTAAGGCGGAGAAGTTTTGCATCCTTGTAGAAGCTGTAACCACCGCAGGTATTTGAAATAAGTGAAAAAAAATTGCTGCTTCCAAGATAATTTATCCATGGAAGAGGTGTTTTAGGAGTTGTAATGACATACTCCTTATTTGGGTCATCGAAAAATCCAAATTTCATATTTTTCCTCCGTTCATGTTAATTATGTACTCACGGTATCTTCTCAAAAAATACAGACGAAAGTATTCGGTCAGAAGATTCCGGAAGTACATTCGATTTTTAATAATCTCTACAAATTATATTCTAAAAAAGAACTAAAAGCAACAAGCATATAGCCATATAATTTGCATAAGATATACATGAAAAAATTGTTTTTTTATCAAAGAGGGGGTAATTTGTATTATTTACAGAAAAATCATGATGTTTTTTGAAATAATGTTATGTGTGTTCACCTTGTTTCTTGTGACTATGTTAAGTGGTTGTGAAAGAACAGAGCAAAAGGATAAAGTGGTAGATGTAATTGCAAAAGATAATGGGAAAAATATTCAAAACACTAAAAAAACAGCATATCTTACTTTTGATGACGGGCCGAGCTGCCTTACTGAAAAATATCTTGATATTTTAGAGAGTGAGGGGGTAAAGGCAACATTTTTTGTCATAGGACAGCAGATAAACGGAGAGGAGCAGACGATAAAAAGAGAAATATCGCAAGGGCATGAAATCGGAGTGCATACTTACTGTCATGAGGCAGACCAGATATATTGTAATTGTGATACATATTATAAGGATGTTATTAAAGTAAAAAATATATTAAAAAAACAGTTTGGTTATGATGCAGGTCTTGTGAGATTTCCGTGGGGAAGTGCCAATACATATATAAGCAGCTACAGGGACAATATCATACAGAGATTTAAAAATATCGGTCTTGAGTATGCGGACTGGAATGTAAGTGCCGAGGATTCAGTTGGAAATCCAACGCAGACCTCGATAATGCAGAATATAAGAAAGGATTATGTCAGATACGACGAACCGGTAATATTGATGCACGATTCCGGTGCAAACAAGATGACATTATCAGTTTTAAATAACATTATACTCGAATTAAAAGAAAAAGGATATGGTTTTGATGTGCTCTCCAAAAGAAGTAAGTGCTGTCACTTTTATGAGAACTGATACTCAGAAAAGATATTGATTTGCCAATGGCAATGTGATAAGATTTTATATGTGTGTAAAAAAATATATAAAATTATATGTTAAAATTACACATAAAGATACTGTATGACAATTAAAGCAGACAGCGGAGGAAAAGATAGATGAAATATTTTGGAACAGACGGCTTTCGTGGGGAAGCAAATGTAAATTTGAATGTTGTTCATGCATATAAAGTCGGAAGATTTCTCGGATGGTATTACGGCAGAGAGCACAAGGCTCGTATAATAATAGGAAAAGATACAAGAAGATCAAGTTATATGTTTGAGGATGCACTTTCTTCCGGACTTACGGCAAGTGGTGCTGATGTATATCTTCTTCATGTCACACCTACACCGAGTGTTTCGTATGTAGTAAGAACGGAGGACTTTGACTGTGGAATCATGATTTCAGCAAGTCACAATCCTTACTATGATAACGGACTTAAGGTCATTAACGGAAAAGGACATAAGCTTGAGGCTGAGATTGAAGAAAAGATCGAGGCATACATTGACAGCCCGGAAGATACGCTTCCTATGGCTACAAGGGAAAAAATCGGATGTACGGTTGATTATGCGATAGGAAGACACAGATATATAGGTTATCTTATGTCGCTTGCGACAAGGTCTTTTAAAAATGTCAGGGTAGGGCTTGACTGTGCGAATGGTTCTTCTTACTCAGTTGCAAAGGGTGTTTTTGATGCCCTCGGTGCAAAGACATATGCCATCGGTATGGAGCCAAATGGTATCAATATAAATGACGGATGCGGTTCGACACATATTGAAAATCTTCAGAAATTTGTTAAGGAAAATAATCTTGATGTTGGATTTGCATATGACGGAGATGCTGACAGATGTCTTGCAGTTGATGATAAGGGTGAGGTTATAGACGGAGATGCCATTCTTTATCTCTGCGGATGCTATCTGAAAGAAAAAGGTGAATTAAATAATAATACGATTGTTACAACTGTTATGTCAAACCTCGGACTTTACAAGGCTCTTGAAAGAGCCGGCATCGCATATGAGCAGACGGCAGTTGGAGATAAATATGTCAATGCGAACATGATGGAGAACGGTCATTCTCTAGGTGGAGAGCAGTCCGGTCATATTATTTTCAGTAAATATGCCGTTACGGGTGACGGAGTTCTAACATCACTTATGCTTATGGAGGTAATGCTTGAGAAAAAAGCAAAACTTTCAGAACTTAGAAAAGATTTAAAGGTTTATCCACAGCTTCTTAAAAATGTGCGTGTTGCCGATAAGCCTGCCGCAAGAGAGGATAAGGATGTTCAGGCAGCGGTAAAGAAGGTTTCGGATGAGCTTGGAAGTGAGGGAAGAATACTCCTTAGGGAAAGTGGCACGGAGCCTGTTATAAGGGTTATGGTTGAAGCGGGAACAGATGAACTTTGCAAAAAATATGTTGACGAGGTTGTCAGTGTATTGTATGCAAAAGGCCATGGGATTAAGTAAAGAATAATAAAATACATTTTTTGATATAAAAAGTATAAGAAACAGCTTGATTTTATCAGGGTATTCATGATATATTATACAAATGGTGATTTACGGGAGATTTCCCGGCAATGTTAAGGAGGAAATATTAAAATGAGTGTACAGGTAGAAAAGTTAGAAAAGAATATGGCTAAACTTACAATTGAAGTTTCAAGCGAAGAGTTTGAAAACGCAATTGCTAAGGCATACAAGAAAAATAAAAATAAAATCTCTATGCCAGGCTTCCGTAAAGGAAAAGCTCCTCGTGCTATGATTGAGAAGATGTATGGCAAGGGAATATTTTATGAAGATGCAGCCAATTCAATTATTCCTGATGCTTATGCTGACGCAGCTAAAGAGAGCGAACTTGAGATCGTTGCACAGCCTGAAATCGATGTAACACAGATTGAAAGTGGAAAACCATTTATTTTCACGGCAACAGTTGCACTTAAGCCGGAAGTTACTCTTGGCGAATATAAAGGAATTGAAGTAGAAAAGAAAGAAGTTGAAGTTACAGACGAAGAAGTAGAAGCTGAGATAAACAAAGTAAGAGAATCAAATGCAAGAATGCTCGACATCGATGACAGAGCAACACAGGATGGAGATACAGTTCTTATTGACTTTGACGGATATGTAGACGGAAAACAGTTTGAAGGTGGAAAAGCTGATGATTATTCGTTGGTACTTGGCTCACATTCATTCATTGACAACTTCGAGGAACAGCTTGTCGGAAAGAACATCGGTGATGATGTAGAAGTAAATGTTACATTCCCTGAGAATTATCAGGCAGAAGAACTCCAGGGCAAGCCGGCAGTATTCAAGGTTAAGATTAAGGAGATTAAGGTTAAGGAACTTCCTGAACTTGATGATGATTTTGCACAGGATGTATCAAATTTTGATACTATCGCAGAATATAAAGAAGACTTAAAGAAGAAACTTACAGAGAACAAAGAAGAAGCTCTTAAGAGAGAAAGAGAAGAAGCTGTTATCGGTAAGATAATCGAAAATGCACAGATGGATATTCCTGAGCAGATGGTTGATGCACAGACACGTCAGATGACACAGGAGTTTGCACAGAGACTTTCTTCGCAGGGACTTTCAATCGACCAGTATATGCAGTTTACAGGTCTTACACCTCAGAAGATGATTGAGGAGCTTAAGCCACAGGCACTTAAGCGTATCCAGAGCCGCCTTGTTCTTGAAGCAGTAGTTGCAGCAGAGAACATCGAGACAACTGAGGAAGAACTTGATAAAGAGATTGAGAATATGGCTTCAATGTATCAGATGGAAGTCGATAAATTAAAAGAAGTTATTGGCGAAGAAGAGAAAAAGCAGATCGGTCTTGATCTTGCCGTACAGAAAGCAGTTGAAATGGTAACAGAAGCTGCAGTTGAGAAATAATTATTAGCTTACGTCAGCCGAATTTAGAACAGATGGTGTATATTTATATACACATCTGTTCATACGGTTGGCGTTTTGCACTATTATGCCGTTTGAAAAACAGGCACATATATAAAGGGGGAACGATAATGAGTTACAGCATACCTTATGTAATTGAAAAAACAAGTGGTGGAGAGCGTTCGTATGATATTTATTCAAGATTATTGCAGGAGAGGATTATTTTTCTCTCAAATGAAGTAAATGATGATATTGCAAGTCTTGTTGTATCACAGCTTCTTTTCCTTGAATCACAGGATTCAACAAAGGATATACATCTTTATATAAACAGTCCGGGTGGTTCGGTTAGTGCAGGATTTGCAATCTATGATACTATGAACTATGTGAAATGTGATGTCTCTACTATATGTATGGGTCTTGCCGCAAGTATGGGAGCATTTCTGCTTGCAGGCGGTGCGAAAGGAAAGAGATTTGCACTTCCTAATGCGGAGGTAATGATACATCAGCCGTCAGGCGGAGCAAGAGGTCAGGAGACAGAAATTCGTATTGTTGCAGAACAGATTCTTAAGACAAGAGAGAGATTAAATCAGATACTCGCTGAAAATACAGGCAAACCACTTGATGTTATCGCAGCAGATACGGAGAGAGATAACTATATGACAGCTCTTGAAGCTAAAGAATATGGTCTTATTGACGAAATAGTAACAAACAGAAAATAGAAAATGTTCAGGGGAGGTCGAAATGGCAAATAAAAAAGACGATTCAAAGTTAAAGTGTTCTTTTTGTGGGAAAACCCAGAATCAGGTTCGTAAACTTATAGCCGGTCCAAATGTATATATCTGTGACCAGTGTATAGAACTTTGCTCAGAGATTCTGGATGAGGAACTCGAAATGGAGAACGATGAATATTTCGACGATAGTGATATAAATTTGCTCAAGCCAAAGGAAATCAAGAGTTTCCTTGATGAGTATGTTGTAGGACAGGATGATGCAAAAAAAGTATTGTCCGTTGCAGTGTATAATCACTACAAGAGAGTACTTTCAGGAAAAGATATGGATGTTGAGCTGCAGAAAAGTAACATTATGATGGTAGGACCTACCGGTTCCGGAAAAACATTTCTGGCTCAGACACTTGCGAAGATACTTAATGTTCCATTTGCGATTGCAGATGCAACGGCACTTACCGAAGCAGGATATGTCGGCGAAGATGTTGAGAACATACTTTTAAAGATTATTCAGGCGGCAGATTATGACATGGAGCGTGCCGAGCATGGAATTATTTATATAGATGAGATAGACAAGATTACAAGAAAAGGCGAAAATGTATCTATCACAAGAGATGTGTCAGGTGAAGGCGTTCAGCAGGCACTTCTTAAGATACTTGAGGGAACTGTTGCGAGTGTTCCACCACAGGGAGGAAGAAAGCATCCGCATCAGGAATTCTACCAGCTTGATACGACAAACATATTGTTTATATGCGGTGGTGCATTTGACGGTCTTGAAAAGATAATAGGTACAAGAATAGGACAGAAGTCCATTGGATTTAATGCAGAAATCGCAAATGAAAAAGATGATAATATCGGAGATCTTTTCAGACAGGTTCTTCCGGAAGATTTTGTAAAGTTTGGAATTATTCCGGAGCTTATCGGTCGTCTTCCGATAAATGTAGCACTTGATCTTCTTGAAGAGGAAGCACTTGAGAAAATTCTTGTTGAGCCAAAGAATGCCATCACAAAACAGTACAAAAAGCTTCTTGAACTTGACGGGGTGAAATTAAGATTTGACGATGAAGCAATAAAGGCAGTGGCAAAACTTTCGTTTGAGAGAAAGACGGGAGCCAGAGGACTTCGTGCCATTATGGAAGATGTTATGACAGATGTTATGTATGAAATTCCATCAGAGGATGACATAAAAGAATGTGTTATAACGAAAGAGGCTGTTTTAGATGGAGAGTCACCAAAACTCATTATGGAAGATAATGAGACAAAGCTTCTTACATCCGGTGAAGATGGAAAGAGTGCATAGATTTTGTGAAAATCTGAGATAAATAACGCAACAGTTCAGTAATTTATTTTTGAACTGTTACAAAGAAAAATTAAAATTCAGAGGGATTACTTGTTAATCCCTCTTTTATATTATATAATGTATGATAAGTGTGTTTGCAGGATGGAGGAATTAACGTGGAACAAAACATAGATGACAATGAAATTTATTCAAATAATAATATTGGAAATATAAATGAATATAAGAATGTGCCTGTCGTGGCTCTGAGGGATGTTGTGGTATTTCCCGGAACGACAGTATATTTTGAAGTTGGCAGGGAAGCTACGGTAAAAGCTGTAAATGAAGCTATGCATGGCAAACAGTATATTTTTGCGGTTGCACAGAAAGACCCAAAGGTAGAGCATCCTAAGCAGAATGATCTATTTGAAATTGGAACACTGGCACAGGTTAAACAGCTTGTGACAATGCCCGGAAATGTAGTTAGAGTCATAATTGTTGGACAGGAGAAGATGAAACTTGGCAGCCTTGTGCTTGAAGACGGATATTACAAGGCAGACCTTGAAAAAGTAGAGGAGAGCAGACAGATAAGTTATGATATAGAGACGATCGCACTTATAAGAGGTCTTAAAGATTTGTTTTCTGTATATGTAAACGAGCGTGGCAGGATAAATAAAAATGTTGTTGATGAGATAATGGACTGCACTGATCTTGACAGTCTTATAAATCAGATTGCGACAGGTATGCAGGTAAATTATCAGTTTAAACAGAAAATCCTTGCGGAAACGGATATTTATCAGAGACATGAAGATATATCAGTTATCTTAAGCAGAGAGATAGGGATACTTCGCATACAGGATGATGTCGCAAAAAGAGTAAAGTCACAGGTCGAGGAAAACCAGAAAGAATATTATCTTCACGAACAGATAAAGGCGATACATAAAGAACTTGGAGATGATGATTCAGAGACGGATGCAGACAGATACGGCGAGAAGTTAAGTAAGTTAAAAGCTTCTAAGAAAGTCAAAAAGAAGATTGCTGAAGAGATAAAGAGATTTAAGCTTACTAACTCGAATTCTTCTGAAAGTGCAGTTATCAGAGGGTATATAGAGACACTTCTCTCTATACCGTGGAAGAAGATGAGTGAAGACAATACTGATATAGTAAATGCAGAAAAAGTATTAAATGAGGATCACTACGGACTTAAAGATGTGAAAGAAAAGGTTATAGAGTGCCTTGCCGTAAAAGCAATAAAGAAAGATGGTTACAGTCCGATAATCTGTCTTGTAGGACCACCCGGAACAGGAAAAACTTCCATTGCCAAATCTATTGCGAGGGCAATGAACCGCAAGTATATAAGAATATGTCTTGGAGGTGTCAGAGATGAGGCTGAGATAAGAGGACACAGACGGACTTATGTAGGTGCAATGCCGGGCAGGATAATCGCAGGTATAAGAAGTGCAAAAGTAAAAAATCCATTGATATTGTTTGATGAGATTGATAAGATGGGTGCTGACTATAAAGGTGATCCATCATCGGCACTTCTCGAAGTTTTAGACCCTGAGCAGAACAGGCATTTTTCGGATCATTATGTTGAACTTCCGGTAGATCTCTCACAGGCAATGTTTATATGCACCGCAAATTCGCTTGATACAATACCAAGACCACTTCTTGATCGTATGGAAATAATAGAGTTGTCGGGATATACGGAAAATGAAAAATTTCACATTGCCAAAAATTATCTTGTGGATAAACAAAGAATTGCCAACGGTTTGACAAAAGAACAGTTTAATATATCTGACAAAGGCATTTATACCATCATAGAAAATTATACAAGGGAAGCCGGAGTGAGAGGTCTTGAGAGAAAGATAGGTACTCTATGCAGGAAAGCTGCTGTGGAGGCGGCAAAAGACCAGACGGCAAAAGTAAGGATTTCTAACAGAAATATCAAAAAATTTCTTGGAAATTATAAATATACTCTTGATCTTGTTTCAGACAGTTCACAGGTAGGTATAGTAAGAGGTCTTGCATGGACTTCTGTCGGAGGTGACACTCTTGAGATAGAAGTAAACATTATGCATGGAAAGGGAGCTTTGCAGCTTACCGGAAAACTCGGAGATGTCATGCAGGAGTCGGCAAAGATAGCACTGTCATATGTAAAATCACAGGTGGCAGATATACTCGAAGATGATTTCTTTGGAAAACATGACATACATCTTCATGTTCCGGAGGGGGCTGTTCCAAAGGATGGTCCTTCGGCTGGTATCACTATGGCTACGGCGATATATTCAGCGTGCACAGGTAAAAAAGTGCGTGCGGATGCGGCGATGACCGGAGAACTTACACTTCGTGGCAGAGTTCTTCCTATAGGCGGTCTTAAAGAAAAGATACTTGCAGCTAAAGCGGCTGGAGTGAAAATGGTAATTGTACCTGAGAAGAACAGGAAAGATGTTGAGGAATTTGACAGTGAGGTTACTGATAATATTGACATAAGATTTGTCACAAATGCACCTGAAGTTTGGAAACTTGTATTAGAAAGTTAAGGAGTAATATGAAGATAAAGAGTGTTAATTTAGAGACTGTATGTGGTATAACAAGTGTGCTGCCTGAAAATGACAAGGTAGAGATAGCATTTGCCGGCAGGTCAAATGTCGGAAAAAGTTCGCTTATAAATGCTTTGATGAACAGAAAGGCATATGCGAGGACATCATCGCAGCCCGGAAAAACACAGACTATAAATTTTTACAATATCAATGAAGCTTTGTATTTTGTGGATCTGCCGGGTTATGGTTTTGCTAAAGTGTCAAAAGATACAGTGGCAAAATGGGGAAAGATGATAGACAATTATCTTGAAAATTCAAAAGTGTTGAGACTTGTATTTCTTTTGGTTGATATAAGACATAAGCCAAATGCCAATGACATACAGATGTATGACTGGTGCATAGAGTATGGTTTTAATCCTATTATCATTGCCACAAAGGAAGATAAGGTCAAAAGGTCACAGAAGGCAAAACTTATAAAAGAGATAAAACAGACACTTAATGTTGTCGATGGAACTCCGGTCATTCCATTTTCATCATTGACCAAAAGCGGGAGAGATGAGATAATGGAATACATTGATATGGTTTATGAAGGTTTTAATGCCGAAGAAAAACAGCAGCATAAATAACCATAGAATAATGGTATTATGCAGCATGAATGAACAATGAGTCAGGAGGGAAAATTTTGAGTAACAGAAGATATGGTAAGGTACTGTTAGGTATGTTTTTGGTTGGAATAATGATGTGTTTTTTCTATAAGGATGCATCGGCATTTGGAAATCTTTTAAAGAGCAGCGAGACAAGCGTGTATGCGGGGACGATAGTAAATCTGAGGGATTTTGTTGACGATACATATATATTTGACAATTATGGAGAAAACTATAGCAGGGAAGAAGATAAACAGTTACTTTCATATCAGTTTAACATTGCCAATAGAGATGAGGAATGTGCAGCGTTAGACAGTGACGGAAATCTCACAACGAAGAAGCCCGGAGCTGTTATCGTTGATATAAAGTTTTCATACAAAAATAATCTTTCTATTGTTCCGTTTACGGTTAATATAATGGAGCCTGAAAAACTGAATGTAAGTTACGGAAATACCTCATCAATAGAGGCTGCATCAATCTATGACAAGGATAATTATACATTTATCTCAGATAAAGACAGCGTATCTGTAAATGATACAGGTGATGTGACGGTACAGGGATTTAAGAGTTCTACTATTTATGCTAAAGGAAGAAAAGGTGAAAAGATAGCAGTTGCAGATATATCTGTAAATACACCGAGTTCAGTTGAGGATGTAGTTGTAAGAGCTGTAGGAACAGAACCATATACACCGGAGATAAATGACTATACGAGTTTATCGGATGATGTACCTGTAAAGTGGCTTTCGGATGATGAAAATGTAGTGAAGGTTACGGATGGACAGCTTGAGGCAGAAGGAATAGGCAATACAAATGTAAGTGCCATCATAACAGCTAAAAACGGAGATGTAGAAAAAGTGGAAGTTCCGGTTACGGTTACAAATCCTATTATGGCTAAAAGTAAAATGGTAGTTGCAGTAGGTGGAAAAAAGGCACTGGCACTTAACGGAACTTGTGCGAACAGTGCAGTAAAATGGAAAAAATCATCTTCTAAAAAAGTATCATTTACTGATGATGGAAAGATTTTTGCGACAAAAAAGGGAAGCGATAAGATAACTTTTTCGGTTGATGGAAAAGAGATAAGCTGTAATGTTAAGGTGACAAATCCATCTTTGAAATATACAAATCTGATAACTTATAAAGGCGGCAGCAGAAAGATTGCCGTAAATGGTACGGTAGACGGCAGCAGCATGAGTTTTACAAGTAAAAATGCGTCTATGGCGGCAGTGACTGCAACAGGTGTCATTAAAGCTAAAAAAACAGGTCATGTTAAAGTAGTTGCCAATGTAGATGGAAAAAATATAACAGCAAATGTGGAGATAGCATCTGCAAAAGCATATAATGCAGCTAAAAAAGAAATTGCGATTTCAAAGACAAAGACAAGATACAGCCAGGCAAGAAGAATGTCAGCACATTACTATGACTGCAGTTCTATTGTATGGAGAACATATAAGAGATATGGTGTAAACTTTGGGGTAAATTCATCGTGGGCACCTACGGCGGCAAGTATGGGATACTGGTGTCAGAAAAACAATAAAGTTATATACAGAACAGGAGTATCATCATCAAAATTATTGCCGGGAGACATAATATTCTATTCATACCAGAGAAACGGAAGATATAAGAATATAAGCCATGTTGAGATGTATGTTGGAAATGGAAAGAGTGTTTCGGCAAGCAGTTCGCATAATAAGGTTATTCATTATGCCTATAAAAACAGATCTGTAGTAATGATTGCAAGACCAACGAAATAGTGGTACACTATATCATAAAATGTATTGTGATGTACGGCAAATTGTAACGATTGTAACATGATATCATGTTACAATCTGTTTGCACTATGACATAAATTTACATATACATTACTATTATATATTTTATGAAAAGTTGGAGGATTAAAATGAAAATAGTTGTTTTAGCAGGTGGTATTAGTACCGAGAGAGATGTTTCCCTGATTTCGGGAGCGGGTATCTTAAAGGCTTTGAGGCAGAGAGGTCATCAGGCAATCCTTCTTGATGTGTTTCTCGGATATAAAAAAAGAGGCGATGATGTAAGCAATATTTTTGAAAAGTCAGATGAGATGGATGACCATGTTAATGATATACAGACGGTAGACCCTGATATTGAGTCAGTTAAAAAGCTGAGAGATGGTGACGAAAAGGGACTGTTTGGACCTAATGTTATTGAAATATGCCGTCAGGCTGATATTGTCTATATGGGGCTTCACGGTGCAGATGGCGAGAACGGAAAGGTTCAGGCTGCATTTGATATTCTTGGAATAAGATATACTGGTTCCGACTATCTTGGAAGTGCACTTGCTATGGATAAAGGAATGGCAAAGAAAGTATTTTTACAGAGTGGCATCCCAACACCAAACGGTTTCAGTATGAAAAAATCTCATGTGACAAAACTTCCTGATGAGATTGGTTATCCTTGTATTGTAAAGCCATGCTGCGGAGGTTCAAGTGTCGGCATGAGCATTGCAAAAAATGAGGAAGAATATAATAAGGCATTGGAACTTGCATTTAAATATGAAGATGAGGTAGTAGTCGAGGAATACATAAAGGGAAGAGAGTTTTCGGTTGGTGTTATTGGAGGAAAGAGTCTTCCTATTATTGAGATAATTCCAAAGTCAGGTGTTTATGACTATGAGACAAAATACCAGCCGGGAATGGCAGAGGATGTTTGTCCTGCTCCGCTCTCAGATGAGATAACGGACAAAATGCAGACATATGCCATTGATGTGTATAGAGAACTTAAGCTTGGTTCTTATGCGAGAATAGATTTTCTTCTTGATGCAGATGACAATATGTATTGTCTTGAGGCAAATACACTTCCGGGAATGACAGCGACAAGTCTTTTACCACAGGAAGCAAAAGTTCTTGGAATAGAGTATGGAGTTTTGTGTGAGCAGGTTATCGCACAGGCACTTGCCACATATAATGGTGAGACAGAAGAACTTCCGGCACCAGGTACGAACAGTCATTATGGAAAAGACGATTTGAAGTCATTATAATAGAGTGAAAGAAACTGCCGGTAGAGTTTTCTGCCGGCATAAAAACTTTAGAAGGGAGTTTTAGTTATAATGAAAAATCTTACATTAAAAAAAATATCCGAAATCTGTAATGGAAAACTTTATGCAGATAAAAGCATAGAAAATATAGAAATATCTTCGATTACTACTGACAGCAGAAAAGTTGAAAAGGATTGTATGTTTGTTGCAATAAAAGGTGAGAGAGTTGACGGCAATAAATTTATAAACGGGGCATATGAGGACGGTGCCATTGTTTGTCTGTCTGAGGATGAACCTGATAAAAACAGTATAAATATTTCAGAAAAAAACGGATATATAGTAGTTAAGTCATGTTTTCAGGCATTGAAAGATATAGCGGAGTATTACCGTGAGGTAATGAACACAAAGATAGTTGGCATCACGGGAAGCGTGGGAAAGACTTCAACAAAAGAGATGCTTGCGGCAGTTATGTCCGAGAAGTTTAATACTTTAAAGACACAGGGCAACTTTAATAATGAAGTAGGTGTGCCGCTTACATTGTTCAGACTCAGTGAAGAACATGAACTTGCCATCGTTGAGATGGGTATAAGTGACTTTGGAGAAATGTCAAGGCTTGGAAAGATTGTAAAGCCTGATATGTGCGTTATCACAAATATAGGTCAGTGCCATCTTGAAAATCTGGGTGACAGGGACGGAGTGCTTAAGGCAAAGACGGAGATTTTTAATTATCTCAAAGAGGGCGGAAAGGCATTTCTTAACGGTGATGATGATAAACTTGCCACTGTTAAAGAGGTAAACGGTTTAGAGCCTGTTTTCTTTGGATTTGACAAAAAGAATGACATATATGCAGAGAAAGTGGAATCAAAAGGTCTTGCAGGAACAGTATTTACGGCAGTTACACCGAAAGGAAAAATGAGACTTCGTGTAAATGTTCCTGGACACCACATGGTATCAAATGCTCTTGCGGCAGTTGCCATAGGTCTTGAATTGGGACTTGATGAAAAGCAGATAGCGGCAGGAGTGGCTGCATTTAAGCCGGTATCAGGTCATAGCAGTATCGTGGAGACAGACAGATTTACGATAATGGATGACTGTTATAATGCAAATCCTATATCAACAAAAGCGGGACTTGATGTGCTTGCAGAGGCAGAGGAGCGAAAAGTTGCGATACTCGGCGATATGTTTGAACTCGGAAGTGATGAGAGAAAACTTCACTATGAGGTTGGTGAGTATGCCGCAGATAAAGGTATTGACTGTATTGTATGTGCGGGAGAACTCGCAAAAGAATACTATGACGGTGCAAAGGCAGCAGGAAAAACAGAGGGTTTGTATTATTTTGCCACAAGGGATGAAGCCGTTGACCGATTAAAGAACATAGTAAAAGGAAATGATGCGATACTTGTAAAAGCATCACACGGAATGAAATTTGAAAAGATAGTTGAAGTTTTAAAACAGATGTGATAGAATAGTTTGCGTTAAAGCTGTTATGCTTAACGTAAATATATTATTATATTTATATGATATTATTAAAGTTTAAAGGCTGTGAATGTGTAAAGTAGTCATATATCATTCATCCAGAGAGAAGATGTCCCCGGCTGAAAGCATCTTTATGTTACGGTTTATGATGAATTTCCCACAGGAGCTTCACTGTTGAATTTTATTTTTACTTGTTTCACAATATGTGTGAAAAGTAATGTTTTAGTAGACAGTGACGGGGGTTAGCGACCGTTATCCGCAAATTAAGAGTTTATGTATATATTTTTATCATTGTTCATGCACAGACATGAAAATGATAATATATCACATGAAAATCAGGGTGGTACCGCGGTACTTAAGATAAGTAAGAGCCGTCCCTGACTGTAGTGCAGTCCGGGAGGTACCTTTATATATAATATTAGACTTTCCGTATTGTTTTTACGGAAAGTCTTTTTGTTATGAAAGAAATGTTCTGTGAGAGGAACAGTAATCAAAAAAATTTTAAAAAAGTTCCGTAAGGCTCGCACATTTATGTGTTTATATGAAAATAAAGAAAGGAAAAAAGAAATGAAAGACAAGCTTAAAAAAATTCTTGATGAAGCAATGGCACAGATTGATTCATCAGACCGTCTTGACAGACTTAATGAGATTAAAGTATCGTTTTTAGGAAAAAAAGGAGAGCTTACATCAGTATTAAAAGCGATGAAAGATGTTGCTCCTGAGGACAGACCAAAGGTAGGTCAGCTTGTAAATGAAGCAAGAAAGACTATCGAAGAAAGATTAGATGAAAAAAGAGAGATATTTGAAAAAGCTATTTTAGATGAAAAACTCAAGAGTGAGACGATAGATGTCACACTTCCGGGCAAAAAACTCGCAATGGGACACAGTCATCCAAATACGATAACACTTGAAGAAGTTGAAGATATATTTGTTGGAATGGGTTATGAAGTTGTTGAGGGACCGGAGGTTGAGTATGATTACTATAATTTTGAGGCACTCAATATCCCTGACAACCACCCTGCAAAAGATGAACAGGATACATTCTATATTACAAAGGATATACTTCTTCGTTCGCAGACATCTTCAGTTCAGGTACATGAGATGGAAAAAGGAAAGCTTCCTATAAGAATGATAGCACCGGGCAGAGTTTTCCGTTCAGATGAGGTGGATGCCACACATTCTCCTACATTCCATCAGATAGAGGGTCTTGTTATCGACAAGAATATCACATTTGCAGACCTTAAAGGAACGCTTCAGGAATTTGCAAAGAGACTTTTCGGAGAGGACACAAAGGTTAAGTTCCGTCCTCATCATTTCCAGTTCACGGAGCCTAGTGCTGAGATGGATGTTACCTGCTTTAAGTGTGGCGGAAAAGGATGCCGTTTCTGCAAGGGTTCAGGCTGGGTAGAAATTCTTGGATGTGGTATGGTTCATCCTCATGTACTTGAGATGAGCGGAATCGACCCTGAGGAATACACAGGATTTGCGTTCGGTGTAGGTCTTGAGAGAATCACATTGTTCAAGTATGAGATTGATGACATGAGACTCTTATATGAAAATGACACGCGTTTCCTTAAGCAGTTTTAGAATATAATGTTTTGTAAAAATAAAGCTAATAAGAAATATATTGACGATTTTGTGATTTTTTATATTTGAAACACAAAATGTAAAACGAAGAAAGAAAGCAGGTATAGAGATATGGATACATCTTTTTCATGGATAAAAGCATATGTTCCTGACCTTGACTGTACAGCTCAGGAATATACGGATGCAATGACTTTATCAGGTACAAAGGTTGAGGGATTTACCGAATTTGACAAAAACCTTGATAAGATTGTTGTAGGTAAGATAAATAAGATTGAGAAACACCCTGACGCAGACAAGCTTGTTATCTGTCAGGTACAGGTTGACGAGGACGGAAAGGAAGTACAGATAGTAACAGGTGCTTCAAATGTTAAGGAGGGACAGAAAGTTCCTGTTGTTCTCGATGGCGGTCATGTTGCAAGTTCACACAAGGACGGAGAGTCAGAGAACGGATTTAAGATTAAAAAGGGAAAACTCCGCGGTGTTGAGTCATTTGGTATGATGTGCTCTATCGAGGAACTTGGTTCAACAACTGATATGTACCCTGATGCTGCAAAAGACGGGATTTATATATTGAGTGATAACCCTGAGTACAAGGACGCAAAGATGGGCTCAGATGTAGTAGAACTTTTAGGACTTCACGATGTAAGATTTGAGTACGAGATAACATCAAACAGAGTAGACTGTTTCGGAATGATAGGTATTGCAAGGGAAGTTGCTGCAACATTTGGCAAGGAGCTTGTAGTACCTGAGGTTAAAGAGACAGGAAACAGCGAAGATGTAAATGATTATATTTCAGTTGAAGTAAAAAATCCTGAACTCTGCCCTAGATATACGGCAAGAGTTGTAAAAAACATCAAGATTGCACCGTCTCCGGAATGGATGCAGAGAAGACTTGCGTCAGTGGGAATCCGTCCTATAAACAATATCGTAGATATAACAAACTATGTTATGGAGGAGTATGCACAGCCTATGCACGCATATGACCTTGATAAGATTGAGGATAAAAAGATAATCGTAAGAAAAGCTGATAAGGGCGAGAAGTTCGTGACTCTTGACGGACAGGAGAGGGAGCTTGACGATACTATGCTTATGATATGTGACGGCAAGAAACCGGTAGGAATTGCAGGTATCATGGGTGGAGAAAACTCTATGATAACTGATGATGTTACGACAATGCTTTTTGAAGCAGCAACATTTGACGGCACAAACATCCGTCTTTCAGGAAAGAAACTTGGTATGCGTACTGATGCACAGGCAAAATTTGAAAAGGGACTTGACCCGAACAATGCCATTGATGCGATGAACAGAGCGTGCCAGCTTGTCGAGGAACTTGGTGCAGGCGAGGTTGTTGGTGGAGCAATCGATTACTATCCGGTAGAGAAAGAGCCTATAGTTATCCCTTACGATGCAGATAAGATAAATGCACTTCTTGGAACAGATATAGATGAAGCCACAATGGTAAAATATTTTGAAAAACTTGATCTTACAGTAGATACTGATAAGAAAGAAGTTATTGTTCCGACATGGAGACAGGATCTTGAAAGACTTGCTGATCTTGCAGAAGAAGTAGCGAGATTTTACGGATATGACAAGATTCCTATGACACTTCCAAAGAGTTCTGCTACAGCAGGGGGATTGTCAGAAAAACTCAAACATGAGAAGGCTGCAAGAATTGTGGTAGAGGGATATGGATTCAACGAGGGAATGACATTCTCATTTGAGAGTCCTAAGGTATATGACAAATTAAATCTTCCAGAGGATGATGTTCTTAGAAAGAGCATAAAGATAACAAATCCCTTAGGTGAGGATTACAGCGTTATGAGAACATCTGCACTCGGAGGTATGCTCACATCACTTTCAACAAACTATAATAGAAGAAACAAGAATGTAAGACTTTATGAACTTGCAAATGTTTACCTTCCAAAACAGCTTCCTCTTACCGAGCTTCCTGATGAGCGTATGCAGCTCACACTCGGAATGTACGGTGACGGAGATTTCTTTACAATGAAAGGTGTTATCGAGACACTTATGTCAAAACTCGGTCTTAAGAAAAAGGCAGAGTATGATCCAGAGGCAGGAAAAGCATTTCTTCATCCGGGACGCCAGGCAAAAGTTATGTACGACGGTGTTCAGATAGCTTATTTAGGTGAGGTTCACCCGGTAGTACAGAAAAACTTTGCAATCGGTGAGAGAACATATATCGCCGTAGTCGATATGAAAGCTATCATGGATATGGCTGACTTTGAAGTAAAATACGAGGGTGTTCCAAAATTCCCTGCAATGACAAGAGATATAAGTCTTAGCATGAAGAAAGAAGTTCTCGCAGGAGATATAGAAAAAGTAATCAGCAAAAAGGGCGGAAAACTTGTTGAGTCATATGAACTTTTCGATGTGTATGAGGGTTCACAGCTTGTCAAGGGATTTAAGTCACTTGCATATAAGATAGTATTCAGGGCAAAAGACCACACACTCAAAGATGATGAGGTAAATGCTGCAATGGATAAGATAATTAAGGCACTTGCTGAGATGGATGTAGAACTTCGCCAGTAATTGTCACTGATGAAGAAATATTTACAAGAGATAAATTTGTGATAAACAGACAGTCTGTATCAGACTGTCTGTTTGTTGTGTTTTGAGGAGAAATCATTACAGTAACCGTTCAGCTTTTCATTTCTTACATTCATAAACTTGCCGGCAAGCTGTCAGCCTTGCATTTCTTACATTCATAAACCTGCCAGCGAGCTGTCAGTCGCTGCTTTGCAGCTTATGTTTACTCATTTCAGAAATGAAAGGCTATTCTACCATAAAAAGGTACTTAACAATACAATGAACAAGCTCATTGTATTGCTAATTATCTTTTTATGGCTGAACTGTTACACTGTAATAAAAATTTAATATCTTTTAATATTGCAAAAGTTTTTAGTGTATAATATATTATATAAGAAAGTCGCAGTACATATATGTATAAAACATATAGGGTACTGTATTTTTGAGTGGATTTTGACTGAGAATAGTACGAAAAATCCATATATGCAAAAATTTATATATGTAAAAAGTATAGGAATAAGGAGTAAAATGAAAAAGAAACATAAATTTATAATACGGCTAATTTCATGGATCTTATTTATAATATATCTTGTTATGATGGTCTATTTTTTGTTTTTTAGTGAGATGCTTGGGAGAACTCCGAGTGATACATATCACTACAACCTTAAACCGTTTACGGAGATTCAGAGGTATATTACTTATTACAGGAGACTTGGAAGTTTCTATGTTCTATTAAATCTCATGGGAAATGTTTTATGTTTTATGCCGCTTGGATTTGTGCTGCCTGTATTGTCATATAAGAACAGGAGTATATTCAAGGTAACATTTATGTGTATGCTGTGCTCGGTTACGGTCGAGCTTATCCAGCTTATATCAAAGCTTGGCTCGTGCGATGTCGATGATGTGATATTAAATACATCGGGCGGTATATTGGGATATATATGTTTTGCAATCTGTATGTTTATATTTAGACATAGGACGGGAAAAAATAACAAAAAGAAAAACAGGAGGAAATAAAGATAAATATGAGAAGCAGGAAAAAAAGAAAAAAAGAGGGTGAGTTAAGGCTCACAGACAAAAAGCACCCGGCATCGGGTATCTGGGCAGTGATTATAGGCATTTTTGCGTTGGTGATGTTTGGCGTAACTTGTTTTGTGTCGGGAAATAACAAAGGAAATGGCGGGATGATAGTCGGCATTGTGGGAATACTCTGTTTTATTATAAGTATTTCGGGATTTATATTGTCATGGATAAGTCTTAGAAAAGAAAATATCAGATACCTTTTTCCGACAATAGGAGCGGTTGTGAACGGATTGCAGATAGTGGGTTATATGGTGGTCTATATATGGGGATCGTATATATAATTAATTGAGGAACTGATTATATGTGTAAAACTTAGTAAAAAATATAGACAGTTTCGCAATTATCTATATAATTATCTGTGCAAAAATAATATAAAAAGTTATGTTTTATATAGTATGTATAAAAGTTATAATCTGATTTATCGTAACAGTTCAATCATAAAAAATAATTGGCATTACAAAGAGTTTGTTAGTTGTATTGTTGATTATTTTTTTATAATTTATTAAAAAAGAAATGAGGAAATTTGTTATATGGCAATGAATTTTTCAGAAGAAGAAAAAAAGAAGATGCTTGAGGATGAATCTGAGATTTATCAGAAAAGAGATGATGGTCTTGATGCAAATAACGGACAGCTTAAAAAACTTAAAGGCAGGGAAAAGAGAGCATATTTCAGACAGTATTATCTCGGTACGGTGGCGGTTGTTATCGTGGTGGCGATACTTGCAGTGCTCTTTTTTAAAAATGCCGTTCAAAAGAAGCCGCATTGCGTACTTTATATAGCGATAGAAGATGATGTGCTTGATGAGGATAAAGTTGCTGATTTTGAGAAAGCCGTAGAAAAATATCTGAACATTGACACAAAGAATGAGTATGTAAAAGTCGATAATGGAACGAGCGACCAGGAGATACAGACATATATTTATTCAGGTGTGGTTGATGTTATCATCGCTTCGGAGGATACATATAAAAGGTGGGCAAATGAGGGCTGTATGGCAGACCCGTCCTCATCAGATACTGTATCTTTCTACAAAGATTATGACAAAAATAAAAAGTATTTTGCAAAATATGTGTCAGGTGAGGAATTAAGAAAAAGTAAACAGAGTGCAGAAAAGTTAAAGTCATCAGAGGGAAAGACTTATAATTTCGGACTTTATTTGAGTGACAGTAAAAAATATAAAGAGACACTCGGCGGTCTGCTTAAAAAGCCGGTAGCTGGTATAACTGCTACATCAAAAAATACTGAAGAAGCTAAACAGTTTATAAAATGGATGATAGAGTAATAGTTTTTTTAATATGATATTTTTGTATAATTCTGATAAAGATGTTATATAATTTTAATATATTATATAACCTATTTACTAAAATAAACAAAATGTAAAAAAACGGTTGACAGAAAAGCAATTAAGTGTATAATAATAGCCATGACAAAGGTGTCACGAAGAAATAATCGTGGCACCTTTTTTGCATTAGCACAAAACTTGTGCTGGTGTATAAATTATATTGCCAGTTAGATTTGTTGTCCGGACACGCAGATTAAAACAGGTTAAGACCGAGATGTATTTGAAAAGTATATGTATGTTGTTTATTTTACTGTTATACAGTAAATTAGAACAGTAAAATTATATAAAATTTATGGTACATCAGGATAAAAAGGAGGCACATTATATGTCAAATGAAATTTTAGATTATATTAACAGTAATCTGTGGGGCGTCTGGTACCTTATAGGTGCCGCACTGGTTTTCTGGATGCAGGCAGGCTTTGCAATGGTTGAAGCCGGATTTACAAGGGCAAAGAACTCAGGAAATATTATTATGAAAAACCTTATGGACTTCTGTATAGGTACGGTGATGTTCATCGTGATAGGTTATTCATTACTTCTTGGAAACGATGTCGGAGGTGTCTTTGGAGCACCGGGATTTAATATATTTAAGGATTATGCAAATTTTGATTTTTCAGGCTTTGTATTTAACTTAGTATTCTGTGCAACAACAGCTACTATTGTTTCAGGAGCAATGGCAGAAAGAACAAAATTTATCTCATATTGCGTATATTCAGCAGTTATCTCAGCGGTCATCTATCCTATCGAAGCACACTGGACATGGGGTGGTGGTTTCCTTGCAAAGATGGGATTTCATGATTTTGCCGGTTCAAACTGTATTCACATGGTTGGTGGTATCTGTGCACTTATTGGTGCGGCAATGCTTGGACCCCGTATTGGAAAGTTCAGTAAAAGAACAGGAAAGCCACACGCTATTCCAGGTCACAACCTTACAATAGGAGCACTTGGTGTATTTATCCTCTGGTTAGGCTGGTATGGATTTAACGGTGCAGCAGCTACTTCACTTGAGGATTTAGGCTCTATCTTCCTTACAACAACAATAGCACCGGCAGTTGCAACAGTAGTATGTATGATATTCACATGGATAAAATATGGCAAGCCTGATGTTTCAATGTGTCTTAATGCATCACTTGCAGGACTTGTTGCCATAACGGCATCCTGCGATGTTACTGACTGCGCAGGTTCATTTATTATAGGAGCTGTAGCAGGTGTGCTCGTTGTGTTTGGAGTATGGCTTCTTGATTATAAACTTAAGATTGATGACCCTGTAGGTGCCGTTGCAGTACATATGATGAATGGTATCTGGGGAACATTTGCCGTAGGTCTTTTTGCAACAAAATCAGCACCGGGATTTCAGATTGCACTTGACGGTGGAGCAATAAAAGCTGAGGGACTTTTCTATGGCGGCGGATTTACACAGCTTGGACTTCAGATAGTAGGAATGGCAGCAACAATAGCATGGACGGTTGTTACTATTACGATTACATTCCTTGCAATCAAACATACATTGGGACTTAGAGTGTCTGCAGAAGAAGAACTTCAGGGTCTTGATTCAGTTGAACATGGTCTTTCATCAGCATATGCAGACTTTATGCCGGCGGGAAATATGTTCTACTCAGCAGGTACATCAGTTGAGACACTTAAGGGAAATGTGCCTATTGATAAAGCTGTCGAGGTTACAAATGTATCAACGGCATCAGCACCAAAACCTGCTGCCTATAAGAAAACTGAAACTGAAAAGAATGAGGAAATTCCAAAACTTACAAAAGTTTCTATCATATGCAAACAGAGTAAATTTGAGGATCTTAAGGAATCACTTAACAATATCGGTGTAAACGGTCTTACGGTAACGCAGGTGCTTGGCTGTGGAACTCAGAAGGGTATGACTACAAAATATCGTGGTGCAGAACTTGATGTGGTACTTCTTCCTAAGATGAAAGTCGAGGTTGTTGTCAGTGCCGTTCCTGTAGAAACTGTTATAGATACAGCTAAGAAAGCACTCTATACAGGAAATATCGGAGATGGAAAGATATTTGTATATGATGTTGAAAATGTAGTCAAAGTTCGTACAGGTGACAGTGGATTTGATGCATTACAGAGTGATGATGAGATTTAAAGATATGATAAAGGGATTGAAAACAGACAGTAATTTTTGGGCATAAGTTGGAAATAAAATAAATTTTGAAACCAATATCATAATAAATCCATCTCGAAATTTTTCGTTCAGAAGATACCGAGAGTACATAATAAAAGTTAAGGAGGCTTTATATCAGGTCTCCTTAATTTTTTTGCATAAACGGAAGTTTTGTTGTATTATAGGAAATAATGAAAATATTACTGTTTACTTTTGAGGTGCGTACGGCATCATAAAAACACTGTTAAGACACATATTTGTGCTATGATAGCTGTATTGCTTTAAACAAATTGTAACAATCGTAATAAAAATGTAATGCCGCTAAGTATTGACATTGTATCAATTTAAAACTATAATTCGTAAAGTGGAATAGGGAAAAGATGTTATAATTAATGGAGGAAATTATGAAAAACGCTAATAAACAAAAGAATAGTATTTCAGGAAATAATACCTCAGGACTTGGAAGAAAGATTGCGTTGATAGCAGTTGCAGCAGTTGTAGTCATAGCTGCCGCAGTTTTTATAGGCATAAGAGTTTATTATGGCAGTCATTGGTATCCTGATACAAAGATAGGTGACAAGGATGTTTCAGGCATGACACTTTCAGAGTCGGTAAAGGCAATGGAAAAGGTCTATGGTTCGTATCAGCTTGACATTAAGGGAAGAAAAGATGGAAAACTTACGATAAATGGTGATGACATTGACTACAAAGTCGGTGTTGAAGATGCCGTAAAAAAAGCATTTGAGCAGCAGCATGACAAGTTTTCGTATTCAAATCTTTTCAAGAATAATGATACCAAAATCGAACCAAAGGTATCGTATGATGAAAATGAAGTAGATTCTATCCTTAGCTCGGCATCAATAGTAAAAGGAGACAGTAGTTATAAGGTTACGGCACCTGTTGATGCAAAGGCTGTATATTCAAAAAAGAAAAACAGTTATCAGGTTGTAAAAGAAGATGTGGGAAACACTCTTGATAAGGATAAATTTTCAGAAACAGTAAAGACAGCTTTAGATAATGGTGAAACTTCAATAGATGTTTCTGATGAAAAAAAATATCCGGATATTTACGAAAAACCGGCACTTACTTCTAAAGATAAAGAACTCAGAAGAGAAGTAAATGTATGCAATGCAACAGCACTCAGATGGGTTACATGGACTATACATAAGGGAGTTCAGGAGAGTGCGACACCGGAAGACATAAGTAAATGGATTACATATAATAATGGAAAAGCAGTTCTTGACAATCAGGCAATGAGAGACTGGATGGAAAAGCTTTGTCTGAAATATAAGACTCTTGGCGGAACAAGAAAGTTTAAGAGTCATACCGGAAAAATGATGAGACTTTCCGGTGGTGATTACGGATGGCAGCTTGATTATGAGAAAATGTGTGCCCAGTTAAAAGAGGGTGTCACAAAGAAGATAAGCAGAAAACTTCAGAACGCATACATCAAAAATCAAGATGATGCGAGCAAAAAAGCCATCACTGTAACAAAGAAGCCTGAGTGGTTAGGAACAGCATACAGATACGATCCAAAGAATAAGATGAATGACTGGAATAAAAACAGTTATATAGAAGCTGACCTAGGCTCACAGATGGTATATGTATTTAAAAACGGAAAAGTAATCTATTCATGTGCCACAATATCAGGAAGACCTGTACCGGGCAGAAAGACAACAACGGGAATGTTCTTTATAAAAGAACATGCAAGACACAGGATTCTTCATGGTGACAACTATGACACACCTGTAGTAAACTGGGTACGAATCACATGGACAGGAACAGGATTCCATCAGGCAGAATGGCAGCCATGGGGAAGCTGGAGCCCAAGCCTTTACAAAGTAAAAGGTTCACACGGATGCCTGAACTTAAGTCCATCAAGTGCAGCGAGAATATACGAACTCACAAAGTATAAACAGATGATATTCATGCACTACTAAAAAGAGAAAATAGCAAAAAATAAAAAGATGCAGATTTGTATTTCAATATGGAAACAAACCTGCATCTTTTCTAATATAAAAAATCATGCCTAAATTATAATATATTAGTGTTAGTTAAAGAAAATTTCAAGAAAAGGAAAAATAAACAACAACTATAAAAATATTTCTGTTTAACTTTGAATATATTAGTGTATCTAAATAGATTTCCGGAAAAAGGAAAAATAAACAACAACTATAAAAATATTTCTGCTTAACTTTGAATATATTAGTGTATCAAAACAGATTTCCGAGAAAAGTAAAAAATAACTATAAAAATATTTCAGCTTAAATTTGAGTATATTAGTGTATCAAAACAGATTTCTGAGAAAAGGAAAAATAAACAATAACTAAAAAATAGTTTTACTTAAAGTTAAATATATAAATGTGTTAAAAAATTTCCGAGAAACAGCAAAAACAGGATTTTATTTTGCAGCAAAGGGCGTTAGAAAAGCGTCGGTACTAAGTGAGCGTATTAAGCTCACATATGTACCGCTACGCTTTTCTCCGAGGCGCGAGCCGTCCCTGAGCGTAAAATATAATCCTGTTTTTGCGTCCGTGAACCAATCACTTATTACCCAAACAACTTAACTCCGTCAGCTTCTCCGAATACCGCAAAGCCGTCGAATTCATTCTGTTCAAGTTTGTTTAAGAATTTACCAAGCTTCTTAGGTCTTGCGATAACTGAAACCATATATTCATCCCTTAAATTTTCAGCATATGCAAGGGCATCGGCATAATTGTCTTTGTCATAGAATACGGCAATACGCTTTTTGCGGTCAGGTATCGCATAATTCTGTTCCATGAGGATACCGAAAATTCTTTCAAATCCGATTGAAAATCCTACGGCAGGAATATCTTCATTTAAGAATTTTCCGATAAGATTATCATATCGTCCGCCGCCTGCAACTGCACCGCTGTAACCCTCGGCTGCAACCTCAAATATAGTGCCTGTATAATAACCCTGCCCTCTTACGAGTGATGGGGTAAACTCGACAGGGATAGCTCCGTTTGAAGCTTTGTCAACTGTATCAATGATATATTTAAGGTCGTTGACATATTCTGCATCACATACATCTGCGATAGAGTCAAGTGTGAGACTGCCGTTCTCAAAAAGACCTATGAATTTGTCGATTGCATTTTTGTCAAATGAATTTTCTTCAAGTTCAGCTTTTACACCGTCAATTCCTATCTTATCAAGCTTATCAAATATAATTGCAAGCTTTTCGTTGTCGGCATCATCAAAGCCTGCATATGAGAAAATGCTCTTAAGTATGCGGCGGTCATTTATCTTTACGGTGTAATTATTTAAGCCGACTCTGTTAAGAGCCTTTGTTGTGGTGAGGATAAGCTCTATCTCTGCGTCTCTTGAGTCATTTCCTATAATATCTATATCACACTGCATAAACTCACGCAGACGACCTTTTTGAGGCCTTTCGGCTCTATACACTCTGTCCATCTGAATAACTTTAAAAGGTGTCATAAGTTCATTTTTGTTATTTGAAAAATATCTTGAAAGAGGGAGAGTAAGGTCATATCTAAGTCCCATGTCAGATAATTCTTTTTCTGTCACATTTTCGTTATTTAATGCAGAAGAAAGTTTTTTTCCTCTTTTAAGAACTCTGAATATAAGGTTTAAGTTTTCGCCACCCTCGCTCTTGTCAAGGTTTACTGCATCTTCAATGATAGGAGTAGTAATGCGTACAAATCCTGCATCTCTGTATGTCTCGGCAATTACATTCTGAAGATAATCTCTTATTTCAACTTCTTTTGGAAGATAATCTCTCGTTCCTTTGACTGGTGTAGATTTCATATAAATAATCATCCTTTCTGAAAATAATAATCATAATCCTTTAATACTTTACCATATCTTGTCTTTTATATCAATCTATGCGTAACAGTAGTCACAGTAAAATTGACTTATTGCACTGAATAGTGTAAAATTAAAAGATGAATAAAGCCGATATGTCGGTGAGTTAAACTATATGGAGGAAAGACATGGATAAGAAGTTAAGAGTTGGTATCCTTGGTGGTACTGGAATGGTAGGACAGAGATTTATCTCATTATTAGAAAATCACCCTTGGTTTGAGGTTGTAGCTATAGCTGCAAGCCCAAGAAGTGCAGGTAAAACATATGAGGAAGCAATCGGGGGTCGTTGGAAGATGACTACACCAATGCCTGAAGCCGTAAAGAAGATTGTGGTACAGGATGTCAGCGATGTTGACAGTGTTGCTTCAAAAGTTGATTTTGTATTTAGTGCGGTAGATATGACTAAAGACGAGATTAAGAAAATTGAAGAAGAATATGCGAAAACAGAAACTCCAGTTGTTTCCAACAATAGTGCACATAGATGGACCCCTGATGTGCCAATGGTTGTGCCTGAGCTTAATCCTGAGCATCTTGAAGTTATTGCTGACCAGAAGAAGCGTCTTGGTACTACAAGAGGATTTATTGTAGTTAAGCCAAATTGCTCTATTCAGAGTTATACACCGGCACTTCATGCACTTAAGAAAGCAGGATATGAGCCAAAGACAGTTGTTGCAACAACATACCAGGCTATTTCAGGAGCAGGAAAGACATTTAAGGACTGGCCTGAGATGGAGCACAATATTATTCCATTTATCGGTGGTGAGGAAGAAAAGAGTGAGCAGGAGCCACTTCGTATCTGGGGTCATGTTGAGAATGGCGAGATAGTAAAGGCAGATAGTCCTGTTATCACAACACAGTGTATCCGTGTACCTGTTCAGGATGGTCATACAGCGGCAGTATTTATGACATTTGAAGAGGGAAAGAAGCCTTCAAAAGAAGAAATCATTAAAATATGGAGAGAGTTCAGCGGAATGCCACAGGAACTTGGACTTCCAAATGCACCAAAGCATTTCATCCAGTATATTGAGGAGGATAACCGTCCTCAGGTTTCACTTGATGTAAATTATGAAAACGGATTTGGAATATCGCTCGGCAGACTTCGTGAAGATACTGTATTTGACTACAAATTTGTAGGTTTGTCACATAATACTGTTCGTGGTGCAGCAGGTGGAGCTGTTCTTATCGCAGAACTTTTGAAAGCAAAAGGATATATTACAGCAAAATAATCATAAAGCAGCATGAATGTTACCGGTTACACAATAAGTGTGAACGGCAGCACATGAATGGGAGGTGCCATATGAATAAGTATCGTATTTTAGTTAAGGGGATTGTCCAGAGAGATAATAAGTATCTGGCTGTAGAAAAATGGTACGATGATAATATCATGGAGCCGTATCAGTGGGAATTTATCGATGGAGAGGCAGAGTTTGGTGAATCACCGGATAAAGCCGTTGTAAGAACAATACAGGAACAGACAGGTCTGATAACCGAGGTTGACAGAGTTCTTTATACATGGACATTTATGATTGGATCAGAGTGCAATTTAGGACTTGCCTATCTTTGCCTTACAGAGCAGAATGAGGATGAAGTGGTTTTGTCCGAAGAACTGAACGATGCTAAGTGGATTGATTATATGGACTTTGAAAAATACATTCATAATAAGCGAATGCTTGAAGATCTTGAAAAGGCGGAACTTTATTAATAAGAGGAGTGCATCTGTCATATTGTTTGGCGGGTGCTCTCTCTGTATATAGGGAAAGGCATAAGATATATTTATGGAAAAAATTCTTATAAAAAATGGCAGAGTGGTAGATCCTGCAAATTATATTGATGGGAAAAAAGACATTTTAATAGAGGATGGAAAAATTAAAAAAGTTGCTGATTTTATTGTGGAAGATGAAGATACAAATGTAATTGACGCAGATGAAAAGGCTGTTATGCCGGGATTTATCGATCTTCATGTTCATTTAAGAGAGCCGGGCTTTGAGTATAAAGAGACTATTGAGACAGGCTCTAAGGCGGCGGCACGAGGTGGAGTCACATCCATATGCCCGATGCCAAACACAAAACCTGTCATAGACAGTCCGGAAAGTGTAAAAGACCTGCTTAAAAGAGCAGATTGCTCACCGGTTCATATTCTACCTATAGGTGCGTGTACTATAGGTCAGGAAGGAAAAGAACTTGCTGACATTGAGGGAATGAAAGATGCCGGTATCGTGGCATTAAGCGAGGATGGCAAGTCGGTTATGGATTCTGCATTGTTCAGAAAATCGCTTAAAGAAGCTGCAAGACTTGATCTTCCGATGTTCTCGCACTGTGAGGACAAGGCTCTTGTCGAGGGTGGCGTTATGAATAAGGGGAAGAAGTCAGAGGAACTTGGACTTCCGGGTATCACAAACTCTGTTGAGGATGTTATCGTTGCGAGAGATATTATAATGTCAAAAGAAGCAGGAAACAGACTGCATCTTTGTCACTGTTCAACGGCAGACAGCGTTGTTCTTGTCGAAATGGCAAAAAAGCAGGGACTTCCGGTGAGTGCGGAGGTATGTCCGCATCACTTTACAATGTCTGATGATGAGATAACGGAGGATAATGGAAGATTTAAAATGAACCCGCCACTCAGGAACAGAGCGGATGTTGATGCGTTAAAAGAGGGACTTAAAACAGGTATTATGGAAGTTATATCAACAGACCATGCACCACATGGGAAAGAGGAGAAAGACCAGTCTATGTTAAAGGCTCCTTTTGGAATAGTCGGACTTGAGACATCATTTGCACTTGGCTATACGGAGCTTGTAGACAAAGGAGTGCTTACATTGTCACAGCTTGTGGAAAAGATGAGTGTAAATCCGGCAAAAGTGCTTGGCATAGATAAGGGAAATCTTGCACTGGGCAAAGCAGCAGATATAGTTATAGCCGACATTACTAAGGAGTATGAAATAGACAGCAGTAAGTTCGTATCAAAAGGAAAGAACACGCCTTTTGACGGTAAAAAAGTCAAAGGCAGAGTCATAACGACCATAGTTGACGGAAAAATCGTATATAAATACTAGGAAAACAAATAAGATAATTGCAAAACAGGTGATATGCTGAGATAGCAGTTAATAGTGTTATAAGAAGTAAACAGAGTATATAAAAAATAAAACGGAGGAAGATAAATGATAAATAAATTAGTTTCAGAGATTAAGAAGAAAAATGCACCTATAGTCGTGGGACTTGATCCTATGCTTAACTATGTGCCAAAGCATATACAGGAAAAAGCTTTTGCACAGCATGGAGAGACACTTGAGGGAGCGGCAGAGGCTATATGGCAGTTCAACAAAGCTATAGTAGATGCGACATATGACCTTATCCCTGCCGTAAAGCCACAAATTGCAATGTATGAGCAGTTTGGGATACCGGGACTTGTATCTTACAAAAAGACTATAGATTACTGTAAAGAAAAAGGTCTTGTAGTCATAGGAGACATCAAGCGTGGAGATATAGGATCAACATCGGCTGCATACGCTGTAGGTCATCTTGGAAAAGTTCAGGTTGGCTCAAAGTCTTATGCAGGATTTGACGAGGATTTTGCAACAGTAAATCCATATCTTGGAAGTGACGGGGTAAAGCCTTTTATTGATGTGTGCAAAGAAGAAAAGAAAGGTATCTTCGTTCTTGTAAAAACATCTAATCCGTCAAGTGGAGAGTTTCAGGATAAAGAAGTTGAAGGAAGACCTCTCTATGAGCTTGTCGGCGAGATGGTTTCAAAATGGGGCGAGGACTGCATGGGCGATGATTACAGTTATGTCGGATGTGTTGTCGGAGCTACATATCCTGAAATGGGAAAAGTTCTCCGTAAACTTATGCCAAAGACATATATTCTTGTACCGGGATATGGCGCACAGGGTGGTACGGCAAAAGACCTGAAACCGTACTTTAACGAGGACGGTCTTGGAGCTATAGTAAATTCGTCAAGAGGAATAATCGCAGCATACAAGCAGGATGCATACAGCAAATTCGGTGAGGAGAATTTTGCAGATGCGTCAAGGGAAGCTGTCATTAATATGAAAAACGATATCAACAGCATATTTTGATGCAAGGGTCAAAAGCATCCGGCAATGTATGGTTACATATAAATTGCCGGATGTTGGCAGGATTGTAAAAATTGCACAGCAATAGAGCAATCCGTGACATCAAATAGTAACTGTTATGAGCAAGTAGCAGAGCGGATTGAGAATAATCCACTTGACTAAATGAAATGAGGTTATACGGTTTATGGCTGACAAGAAAAAAACTATGGCGGTGATAAGATCGCAGGAAAATATAACAAAAGATATATTCAGTATGTGGCTCGAATTTGAAGCCAATGCTAATGTTGTGAACAGTGCAGTTCCGGGACAGTTTATCTCAATGTATAGTGCGGACGGCAGCAGGCTGTTGCCAAGACCGATAAGCATATGTGAGATTGACAAAGCTGCAAACTGTCTTAGAGTTGTTTACAGGGTTGTAGGAAAGGGAACAGACGAGTTTTCAAAGATGGTTAAAGGTGATAAGATACCGGTTGTCGGACCACTCGGAAACGGCTTTACGCTTAAAGGAGGAAAGGCAGTACTTATCGGCGGTGGTATAGGAATACCGCCAATGCTTGAACTCGCAAAATCTCTTAACTCAAAAGAAAATGTTTCGGTAGTGCTCGGTTACAGAGACAATGACCTGTTTCTCAAAGATGAATTTGAGCCTTATGCAAATGTGTATGTATCGACTGAGGATGGAAGTGTCGGAACCAAAGGAAATGTCATAGATGCGATAAAGGAAAACGGGCTTGATGCGGATGAACTTTACTCATGTGGACCTATTCCTATGCTTCGGGGTGTTAAGGCATACGCAAAAGAAAAAGGCATCGAGGCACAGATTTCAATGGAAGAAAAGATGGCTTGTGGAATAGGGGCGTGTCTCGGCTGTGTATGCAAGTCAAAAGATATTGATGAGCACAGTAAGGTTCATAACAAGAGAATATGTAAAGACGGACCTGTATTTAATGCAGAGGATATAGAGATTTAACATTATCAGGGAAGTCCTATGTTTCTATTGCGTAGAGCAATAAGCGGCGGTAGAGGACTTGCTTAAAGAATAAATATTGCGAAATGGAGGAAGCTTATGAATCTTTCAGTAGATTTTGCCGGAGTTAAGATGAAAAATCCGGTTACAACGGCATCGGGTACTTTTGGTTCGGGCGAGGAATTCAGTGAGTATGTTGACTTAAACAGACTTGGAGCTGTTACGACAAAAGGTGTTGCAAATGTTCCGTGGCCGGGAAATGATACGCCGAGAGTATGCGAGACATACGGAGGAATGTTAAATGCGATAGGACTTCAAAATCCCGGAATAGACACATTTGTAAGCAGGGATATACCTTTCCTTAAAAAATATGATACAAACATTATTGTAAATGTGTGTGGAAAGACTCCGGAAGAATATATAGAGGTTGTAGACAGACTTGCAAATGAGGATGTTTCAATGCTTGAGATAAATATATCATGCCCTAATGTAAAGGCAGGAGGTATTGCTTTTGGACAGGATCCCAAACTTGTGGAGCAGATAACATCAAAGATAAAGGATCATGCAAAACAGCCTGTCATAATGAAATTAAGTCCTAATGTTACGGACATAACTGAGATGGCAAAGGCGGCGGAAGCAGGCGGAGCAGATGCGGTATCACTTATAAATACGCTTACGGGCATGAAGATTGATATAAACAGAAGAACATTTGCACTTGCCAATAAGACAGGCGGAATGTCAGGGCCGGCCGTAAAGCCTGTTGCCGTGAGAATGGTCTATCAGGTGGCAAATGCAGTAAATATACCAATTCTCGGAATGGGCGGTATAAGAACTGCAGAGGATGCATTAGAGTTTATCATGGCAGGTGCAGCTATGGTTGCAGTCGGAACGGCAAACTTTAATAATCCGGCGGCAACAACAGATGTTATTGACGGAATAGCCGAATTTATGGATAAAAACGGAGTCAAAGATATAAATGAGCTTATCGGCTGCGTGAAGTAATAACATAAGCCGTTTGTCTAGATATAAAGATGACTGACAGTAGACATGAATGTGCTAAAAGCTAAGAATACAGATGTTTAAAGAAGTTTGACAGACAAAAAATTTTATAGAAAAGAGGTTTGATTATGGAAAGTTATAAGAAAGAGTTTATAGAATTTATGGTAGAGAGTGATGTTTTAAAATTTGGAGAGTTCACTCTTAAGAGCGGAAGAAAATCACCGTTTTTTATGAATGCGGGAGCATATGTCACAGGCTCACAGCTTAAGAGACTTGGCGAGTATTACGCAAAGGCAATACATGAGCATTACGGTGATGATTTCGATGTACTGTTCGGACCTGCATACAAGGGAATTCCTCTCAGTGTTACGACTGCTATTGCATACAGTGAGTTATATGGAAAAGAGGTAAGATACTGTTCAAATCGTAAAGAAGTAAAAGACCATGGAGATACGGGAATCTTACTCGGAAGCAAAATAAAAGACGGCGATAAAGTTGTTATCATCGAGGATGTGACAACCTCAGGAAAATCTATTGAGGAGACATTCCCTATCATCAAAGCTCAGGGAGATGTTGAGATAAAAGGTCTTATAGTTTCATTAAACAGAATGGAGAGAGGTCTTAGCACAGATGCAAGTGCTCTCGATGAAATTCAGTCAAAATACGGTTTTGGTGCAAATGCCATTGTAACTATGGAGGATGTTGTAGAATGTCTTTACAATAAAGAATGTCAGGGAAAAGTGCTTATTGACGACAAACTCAAGGCAGCAATCGATGAATATTATGAGCAGTATGGTGTGAAATAATAAAAATCAGAGCACTATAGTTAAAAATAATGAATGTATAGAAACTCATATTAGCAATTTCAACGAAAATTAAAGTAAATTTAGTTTAATAAAAGACCAAAAGGAGACTTATATGGGAGAGAAGATATATAAGACAATGAAATCCGTAGGTTCATTTAATCTCGTTATGGGAATACTGCTTATCGTTTCAGGGATTACGACCGGGGTTTTATTTATTGCAAAAGGAGCAAGACTTCTCAAAGATAAATCGGAGCTTATGTTTTAATGAAGATATATGTATTTGGAAATTACATGGATTTTAAATGTCTGGCGGGAAACTGCCAGACAACCTGTTGCAGTGGGTGGAAGATAGTTGTTGACAGAGAAGCCTATGAGAGATTTAAAAATCTTGAGAATAAAAGTCTTAGGGCTGATATATTATCAAATATTGTAGAGAAAGACGATGTGCATTCGTTTAAGAACAGGACAAATGGTGACTGTGCCATGCTCGATGGTGATGGTCTTTGCCGCATACAGAGAAATTCAAATGAAAAGACATTGTGTAATACCTGTCGTAAATATCCGAGATTGTCGTTTTCAGATAAAGATACTATGCTCTTATCTATGGCAGCGTCATGTCCTGTCATAATAGAATATCTGAGTAATGATAAAATAAAAAATATGTGGTATGAGATGGGAACAGACAAGAAAATGTATCCGATCGATATAAGCGGTGTAAATTGGTTTGCACAGGACAAGAACAGATTTGATATTTTGATAAATGATATAAAAACAAAATATTATTTAAAATCGGAGAGACTTAGTGAACTTTTTTTTGACTTTGCCGACATGGCAGTAGATATTATAATAAGCTGTAAAGACTGTATGTATTTTGATGGAAGTTTTGATGCATATGAGGAACAGATGCAGGGAGAAGAGTTTCGGCGAAGATACAATGATTTTACAAAAAAATATGGAGAAAGACTTGCAACATTTGATAAAAATTATGCTGACTACCGAATTTTTACAAAAAAATATGAAAATCCGGATGAAGATACTTATGACAGGATATATCAGGTGGCAGGAGAAATCGTGATGCTCGATACGATAATGTTTAGTTTGAGTCTTCAAAAAGGCAGCAATTATGAAAAAGATATTGTAAATGCAGTCCATTGGGTCTATAAAACAGCAGTGCATGGAAAAGTCAGTGGTAGCAAAATGCACAAAAAAATCATGGAAATTTTGGCAAAATGACGAAAAAAATATTTTCTGGTCTTGTAATACGAGAAAAATGTTACGAAATAAGTGACATTTTTTTTGATATGTAGAAAAAATAAACAAAAATTTGTGAATAATGGAGAAAGATGTAGTTTTGTCAAAAATAAGGCGAAAACCACTTTACATTGCGAAAAAAATTCTTTAATATACGAATATAATAAGTGTATTCGGAGTATGCAGCATTAAGCAGAGTGCAAAAACGTTTGCTTTATTAAAGGGGTAGAGAAAAATTTAAGAATGGAGAATATATATGAAAATAGCATTTTGGAGTAATGGAGGGGAGAAGATGTGCGTTACAGCCAATATGGCGAGTATCGCATCAATGGTATCACTTAGAAATGCAGGCAGAGTTAAAGAAATTTTATTGGAAAATCATTTTAGCAGAAATAAAAGTCTTGAAGATGTTTTGCTGCAGCCAATGCAGCAGGATTTCCTTAGGGAATCCGGAGGGTACAATGTAAAATACGGACTGGATTACATACTAAAGAGGATTTATTGTGGAGATAGGGATAGAGAACTTATCAAAAATTCGACAGTTGATCTGATGTTATCTAATATGTGTCTTTTGCCATCAGGGATGGTTTTTAACAAAGAAGTATTTAATTATGATTTCAGTATGGTTCACAGAGAGTTGTTTGAAATATTAGAAGAAGTTTCAGAGTATATTTTTATAGATACGGAGTCAAATCAAAATCTTAGTACAAAACAGATATTGTTTGATGCAGATATAGTTGTGGTAAATCTTACACAAAATCCTGACAATATAAGAGATTTTTTTGAAAATTATACTTCAATAAGAGAAAAAGCCATATACATTGTAGGAAAATACCGTCCTGAAAGAAAGTGGACGCGAAAGAGGATAAGCTATGAATATAATGTGCCGAGAAACAGAATAGGGATTATGCCATATACTATTGAACTTGAGTATGCGATAGATGCAGGCAGGCTGCAGCAGTATTTATGCAGCAATTATATGAGAGCGACCAGCAGAGAAAATGAATTTTTTATAAGACATTGCAAAAAGAATGCAAAGCTTGTGGAAAATACAGCGAGAGAAATAAAAAAGGAGATGATAAGAAGTATTGAGTTGCAAAAGATAGACGATGCCTGTAAAGAAAACAGATGAGATATACGAAAAATTATATAGGAAAAACTTATATGAATATAAGGGGAGGTGGGTGCATGGAGACCGGAGTTAATTCAGACATATTAGGATATTTAAAAAAAAGACAGAGCGAACTTGAAAAAGTAAGTCATCCTATGGTGCGTTATGATGATTCTTTCAGGTATCTGTATGCTTTTGGACTTGGTGTTATGGCACTTGGAAATATGAAAGCAATGAAAGAACTTCAGGAGTATTTCGAGTCATTATCAGTAAGATTATGTATCTCAGAAAAAGGAAGAGAGCAGATAATAACAGATATAAATAATTATTTTGATTTTAGATTGACTGAATGTATTGAAAAGGTAAGAGAGAAAGAAATACAGTATTGTTTTGTATTAGACCTGTATAAGATATATCAGTTATCTCTATGGTCGCAGGATTATTGTGAAAAGGTACTTGATTATTATCAACAGATATTCAGGTTTTCAGATATCGAGAGAAATTTTTTTGAAACATTTAGTGAGAGTGCTCAAAAAAAGGATACTGAAAAGGCAGAGAAAGCATATGAACTTTTCAGAAAGAAAGGTTATGAGATAAGATATTCAGTTATGTCGTATTTTTTTCCTGAATTTGTGCTTGAGGAGAACTATGATAATATAACCGTTAAGGCCGGAAAGACATTTATAATAGATAAACCGACTAAAGTTACCGGTGATATTATTGTAGAAAGAGGCGGTTCGCTGCTTGTTTTAGGTGGAATACTTAAAATATACGGGAGTATAATAACGGATGGCGGAAGAGTTCGGCTTTATAATGCAAGAGTACGGGTTATGGACAATAAGAACGATTATTTTATGAAACTGTCAAAAACGGCAATTGTTCAGATTACATACTCATTTATTGATTGTGGCGGAAAATGTGGTTGTATAAACCAGACTACAGGAAGGTTTATATTGTCAGACACGGTTATAAGCAATACTTCGGGAGAAAGGGCTGTTGAGTTCTTAGGAAGATCGGCAGTCATAACGCGCTGCCGTTTTGTAAATTGCAATGCAGGTGCACTGGCATTGATGAAAAATTCAAGGGTAAACATAGAAAATACTGAATTTATAAATTGTATGTCAGAATACGGCGGTAGTTTATATTCTGAATCAATAGGAAATGTAAAGGTTGAAAGCTGTACATTCGAGAATAGTAAGGCGAAATATCTTGGCTCAGCAATATATTTTAAATATAGCAAATTCGGTCAGTTTGTCACGAATTGCACATATAAGGAATGTATGCCTGAGGAGAGCAGCGTTTTTAATGTGTACGATGATGATTTTGAGATGCAGAGATTATAGGGAGGAAAGATATGATTGTAGATATATTGACAAAATTTAATTACAGGCGAAAAATCTATCTTACCCCTGAGCATCCGTTCTGTTCATATGATGATGGATTTAAAATGCAATACAGTTCAGCGGTTATAATGCAGGCCGGACTTAATAAAAAAGTAAAATTGCTAAATAATTTTGAACTTGAACGGCTTATGAAATATGGTCTTAAAATGAATTCGTCTGACATTGCGTGGGCTCTTAGAAATTCAAAAGAGTACGAAATGATATGTGAGTTTGTTTTAGAAAATATAAAAACAGGAAAAGAAAAGATTATCTTTTTAATGGATCTTTTAAATGTATCGGGAATAGGCAGTGAAATTTCTGCTGACGAGATTAAATTCTTAAAAAAAATTGCTGACAAACTTGGAATATCGGAGCAGATTTTTGAGGTCGTAAGAAGATTTATTGAATGTGCGGTTAAGGAAGAGAGTAAAGAGTGTTTTGAACTGTCGCAGATAATAAAAAATCTTTATCCTGAGATAGAGCTCATAGATATGAAATATTTTGCTTTGCAGATATATGAGTATTCTGAGTGTACGCAGAGGATATTGGAAGAAAAGAGAGAGTTAAGGATAACGGACAGATGTCAGATTTATGAGGATATAGTCCTCAGAAGAGGGATGAAACTGGTGTTTGACCATGCACTTGTAAGGGTATATGGAAATATACTTTTAGACGGCGGAACTCTTGAAATACTCAACAGTAAGGTTATAAGGAAGAGTGACAGTCATCGTTCCTGCATAAATCTTAAGGGTGATTACAGCAATGTGGTTATAAAAGGATGCGAGGCTGACTGTAGAAATTATGGAATGTTTATAAGAGCAGAATCAGGAAAGGTAGTTATCAGCGAGTCAAATATTTACAATACGACAAGAGGTGCAGCGATAAGATTCTGGGGTGAAAGTATTGAGATAACAAATTGTATTTTCAGTCGATGTTATTCGCCGGAGGATGGTGGTGCGGTAATGGTTCGCGGCGGTGTCGGAAAGATAAGTAAGTGTCGTTTTGCCGATTGTGAGGCAAAGCGTGGTGGAGCCGTTTATATAGTTGAAAACATCGGTCTTGACAAATGTCATTTTACAAATTGTAATGTTGCAGAGTATGGTGCAGCAGTTTTTTGTTCAGGCCTTGCAGATGTTGATGACCGTGAATTAGAATATGTTGCCTGCCATCCGGAAGGAGCTGAGTTTGTTCAGGTACTCAAAAAAAATGGAGAGTTAAGGATTTTGGGTGATATGCTTATCAATAAATCGACAATAGTGGATTGTCCTGTTTATGTTGAGTCATCAGGAAATCTCAGTGTTTCAAAAGCCGCATTATATCTTAATTATCCTGTAATGTGTGCAGGAAATTTAAAGCTGGTACATGCAAGGATTGTGGCAAACCATCTTGAAAATTCAGATATGCTCTATCTTGAGAGTGCAAGGAAGTGTGAAATAAGTAATTGCGAATTTGATGGAGCATTAAGGACAGGTGGAATAAATATCAAGGGGACAAATGTAACGATAAAAAATTCACTGTTCAGGAATACATATGGTGGCAGAGCTGTATTTAATGCATATCGTCCGGTTATAAAAGAAAGCATATTTAATTTTTGTCAGGACGGGGCAATATATACGCAGGGTGGAGAGATTGAGAAATGCGTGTTTGTAAACTGCCGTGCCAAAAGTGGGGCAGGAATAAGTATGTATGGCAATAAAGGACTTGTAAAACATTGCAATTTTAAAAGATGTATAGCCAAAAAAGGTGGGGGAGCTATAGACAGGCAGGTGGGAACACACATAGAAAAATGCCAGTTTGAAGAATGTAAACCAGCCGATATATCTTAGCAGAACATACATACAAAAGAAGCACATCCTATGCGGAATGTGCTTCTTTTGTATTGTCATCAGATGACAATTCATCATCATTATTATTGGATTTTGGAAGTAGATGAAGTTTTACTTTATCAATATGATTTTTGGCAGCTTCCAAAACGGTATATGTCGCATAGTCGTCTGAAACAGTCTCTCCGGCATCAGGAAAGTGATCCAGAAGGTTTATTATGTGACCTGCAATGGAATCATAATCTTCCGACTCTATCTTAATTCCAAGTGCTTCGTCTATATCATCAAGTTTGGCAACACCGAGTATGATATAGTCACCATTTTCGGTTTTTGTGATGTCATCTTCTTCATTTGTGTCATATTCATCTCTTATCTCACCAACAATCTCCTCTATCAGATCTTCAATAGTAAGAATACCGGATGTAGAGCCGTATTCATCAAGAACAATTGCCATTGGGATTGATGCCGATTTCATTTCAAAAAACAGTTCAGATATTTTTTTATATTCATAGGTAAAATAAGCTTCACGCATAACATCTGAAATCTTAAAATCGTTTTTGTCACCCTGATAAAAGAATAAATCTTTGAGATTTATTATACCAACAACATTATCCCTGCTGTCATCATATACAGGCATACGCGTAAATTTTTCTTTTGAGTAAGCCGCGATAAGTTCATCGTAGGTAAGGTTTAGCTCAACAAATTCAACATCCATTTTTGGAACCATTACATCTTTTGCCAGAGAATCACCAAAGTCAACAACATTTGTTATCATCTGGCGTTCTTCACTCTCTATAACACCTTCTTTATGACTTACATCTACAATAGTTCTAAGCTCGTTTTCAGTGATGGCAGGCTGTTTTGTAACGTCTATATGAAGTATTCTCAAAAGCAGCTTTGAAAACTTATCAAATATATATGATACAGGTCCTAATACTGATGTGAGCCAATATATCGGTTTTGCATAAAAAAGTGACATTTTTTCTGAATTTACCGTGGCAAATGATTTAGGCATAATCTCCCCAAATATAATTACCAAAACAGTAAGTATTCCGGTGGCAATTCCGGTTATCAGGCTTGCAGAATTTGAAAAGCCTGATTTTTTGGCAATATTTATAGCAAATGTTGTGGTAAGTGATGATGCCGAAAGATTTACGATATTGTTTCCTATCAGTATCGCACTTAACATTTTAGTAGGTTTTTCACAAAGTTTTAAGACTAATGCAGCTTTTTTATTACCCTCATCAGCCATAGATTTAAGACGCATTTGGTTTGCTGTCGTAAGACAGGTTTCCGCAGAAGAAAAGAATGCGGAAAGAACCAGTAAAATAAGTAATATTATCAGTTTCGAGGCGTCGCCAGAATCCAAAAAAATCAACTCCAATCGTTTAATATTCGTTTAATATGTATAAACAATCAATATTTTACCTATATATTATGCAGTTGTCAAGTTTTGATGCAGAATATATAATTGTGAAACTTTTATGAAAACACAGAAAAAATGTCAGAAAACTATTGCAAAAAATGAAAAAATGTTATACAATAAACATACAAATTAAGACAGCGATGTCAATCGTGTATATGTCACAGTGAGGAGGATGATATGCGAAAGAAATCCCATATTTCATTGGCATGGTACTTGATGAACAATGAAGGTATGGAGTCACTTAAACATCATAAAGGAGCATTCTATATTGGAAGTATATTACCGGATTGTATTCCTTCATTTTTAGTAAGGAAACATACTATTGAGGATTCCTTTGATGTACTTGAGAAAGAGATCAGCAGACTGGTATCACATTTTGACCCGATTAGAGGGTTTGATAGCTATTTTTGCAGACATTTAGGAGTGATTACTCATTATGTCGCTGATTACTTTACCTTTCCACACAATCAGAATTTCCCCGGAAATTTAAAAGATCATTGTATCTATGAGGAGGAGCTTAAAAAAGAGCTTCGCAGTTATGTAAGGGAGCCGGGAGTAGAAAGAGGTAGATTGAGTGAATCGGTTCACACACCTGAAGCAATTCTTGGTTTTGTTCAAAGGATGCATCAGATTTATATGCGTATGCAAAGCGGAGTGAAACGTGATTGTGAATATATATTGGAACTTTGTCATACAGTAGTTGATGCATTACTTATATTATGTGAGGAACTTACAAAGAATATGCATTTATCCTTAGTATCATTATAAAGTTTGGATTATGGAAGACGGCAAGTTTTATGAGGACGGAGCCGTACGACGATAGATTGACAAAAGGAGCATTTGTTGCGAGAAAAAAGAAGCGGCAGATGCTTCTTTTATTGTTTGCTTATAAGAAATAGGTTATTGCGAAAAAAAGTTTATTCTCAGAAAGCCCGTAAATTAGGGGCTTTTGACAGATTGTGGCAAAAAAATCAAAAAAATATTAAAAAAATTGAAAAAAGTACTTGCATTTTAAAAAAAGATGTTATATACTAAGCAAGTGCTCAGCGAGAGAGAAACAAAACAGAGCAACAAAGCAAAAGATGATGGGCTATCGCCAAACGGTAAGGCACTGGACTCTGACTCCAGCATTTCAAGGTTCGAATCCTTGTAGCCCAGTTTAAAGGTCGTAGAATTTTCATTGGATTATTCTGCGATTTTTGTTTTATAAAGATGTTTCACTATTGACATATAAAATGTTGAATATCAATTAAAGTGTGATGGTGGAAATGGTGTGGGAATACCCATTTTGCTAAAAACAAATAATGTACTTTCGGAATCTTTTAAATGAAAAATTTCGAGAGCACATAATATAAACGAGGAGGATTTAGTGATGAATAAAGTAGATTTTATAAGAGGCGAAATGATGGCTGCAATGAAAGCAAGAGATAAAGAGAGAAAGGCTGTACTGTCAAGTCTCCTTACTGCACTTAAAAACTTTCAGATAGACAAGAGAGAAGATATTACTGATGCAGAGGGTGACCAGATTATCTTAAAGCTTATTAAACAGACAAAAGAGACTTTGGAGATGACTCCGGCAGACAGAACGGATGTTATAGATGAATGTAACTATACTATCAAGGTGTTAGAAGAGTATGCTCCTAAAATGATGGATGAGGCTGAGATAGAGACTGTTATCAAGGAAGTTTTAGCAGAACTTGAGATTGCAGAACCAACGGCAAAAGATAAGGGGAAGATAATGAAAGTCCTTATGCCTAAGGTGAAAGGAAAAGCTGATGGAAAGCTTGTAAACCAGGTTCTTGGCGGAATGTTTAAATAATGTAAGAGGAGGGAATAATGATATGAAAAAAATAATATGGCTTGTTATACCGTGCTACAATGAGCAGGAAGTGCTTCCGGAAACTTCAAGACAGCTTGAGGAGATAATGAGAGGTCTTATAAAAAAAGACAAGATAAGTGATAAGAGTAAGATTGCCTTTGTAAACGATGGTTCAAAGGACAATACATGGAATATAATAACTGATCTTCATGAGAAAAATCCGATGTTTACCGGTATAAATCTTGCACATAATAAAGGTCATCAGAATGCACTGCTCGCAGGTCTTATGACAGCTAAGGATTATGCAGATGCGGCTATATCGCTTGATGCCGATCTTCAGGATGATGTAGGAGTTATAGAGCAGTTTATAGACAAGTTCAATGAGGGAAAAGATGTAGTGTACGGAGTGCGTTCTACACGAGCAACAGATACAGTATTTAAGAGAAGTACGGCACACGCTTTCTACAAGCTGATGAAGGCAATGGGAGCAGATACATTACAGGATCATGCCGACTACAGGCTTATGAGTAAAAGAGCATTAGAGGGACTTGCAAAGTACAAAGAGGTAAATCTTTTCCTAAGAGGAATAGTACCTATGATAGGCTATGAAACGGATGTTGTCTATTATGAGAGACATGAGAGATTTGCAGGAGAGTCAAAATATCCGTTAAAGAAAATGCTCTCATTTGCCGTAGATGGAATAACATCATGCAGTGTAAAACCGATAAGAATGATAACATCACTTGGAACACTTGTATTTACGGTAAGTATCGTTATGCTGATATACTTCCTAATTGTGTGGCTTTTAGGACATACGGTACAGGGCTGGACGACCATAGTAATATCGCTTTGGGGAATAGGAGGCCTGATACTTTTATCACTCGGAATAATAGGAGAGTATGTCGGAAAGATATATATGGAAGTAAAAGAAAGACCAAGATTTATCATAGAAAAACTTCTTTATAAAGAGTAAATATAAGAAGCAGCGATATTAAGAATTGCTGCATCAAACAATAGAGTAGTACGCACAAAAAAACAGGCAAAATTATTTTGCCTGTTTTTTTGTTGCAGAAGCAACATGAAAGTAGTGGTATTCAGCAAAAAACTGAATAATATACGCAAAAATGTGCCAGATAAATTTATTTATCTGGCATATTTGTTGCAGAAGCAACATGAAATGTTGCTTCTTTAGTCCTCATCATCGCTCTGTACTGACAAAATCTGTCTTTTTCTAGCCATCTCATCGCTCTCAAGATATTCATCATAAGTTGTGAGTTTGTCGATAAGTCCGCCAGGAGTAATCTCCATAATACGGTTTGCGATAGTCTGTATAAACTGGTGATCCTGTGAAGTGAAAAGGATTACACCAGGGAATTTGATAAGTCCGTTGTTTAATGCAGTGATAGACTCCATGTCAAGATGTGCGGTAGGCTCATCAATGACAAGTACATTAGAACCGAGAATCATCATCTTTGAAAGCATTACACGAACTCTTTCTCCACCGGAAAGTACATTTACTTTCTTTACACCATCTTCACCAGGAAAAAGCATACGTCCGAGGAAGCCTCTTACATAAGTAGGGTCTTTTTCAGGAGAGAAAGGCATAAGCCAGTCTACGATAGTTTCGTCTCTGTCAAAAAGTTCAGTGTTATCTTTAGGGAAGTAAGAAAAGCTTGTTGTAACTCCCCACTTGAAAGTACCCTCGTCAGGCTCCATCTCGCCTGTAAGTATCTGGAAGAGAGTGGTTGCTGCAATAGTGTTGCTTCCTACAAAAGCTACCTTATCTTCTCTGTTTATGACAAATGAAATATCATCGAGTACTTTAACACCATCTATTGTCTTGGAAATATGTTCAACAGTAAGAACTTCATTACCTATCTCTCTGTCAGGTCTGAAATCAATATATGGATATTTACGGCTTGACGGCTTCATCTCATCGAGCTGTATTTTTTCAAGGGCATGCTTACGGGAAGTAGCCTGCTTGGATTTTGATGCATTCGCACTGAATCGCTGGATGAAACTCTGGAGTTCCTTTATCTTTTCCTCTTTCTTCTTGTTTGCTTCTTTCATCTGCTTTATCATCAACTGGCTTGACTCATACCAGAAGTCATAGTTTCCTGCATAGAGCTGGATTTTTGCATAATCAATATCAGCGATATGCGTACAGACTTTGTTAAGGAAGTAACGGTCATGCGATACAACAATAACAGTATTATCAAAGTTTATAAGGAATTCTTCAAGCCAGTTTATGGCATCGAGATCCAAATGGTTAGTAGGCTCGTCGAGAAGAAGAATATCCGGATTTCCAAAAAGTGCCTGTGCAAGTAATACTTTTACTTTTTCACTGTCCGGAAGTTCGCTCATTTTTTTATAATGAATGTCAGTTGAAAGTCCGAGTCCGTTAAGAAGTGTGGCTGCATCTGACTCAGCATTCCAGCCATCCATGTTTGCAAACTCCTCCTCAAGTTTTCCGGCTTTGATACCGTCCTCTTCAGAAAAATCCTCTTTTGCATAAATTTCGTCTTTTTCTTTCATTATCTGGTAAAGACGCTCGTTACCCATAATGACAGTATCAAGGACAACAAATTCATTATATTTGAAATGATCCTGTTTTAAGAAGGAAAGTCGCTGCCCCGGTGTGATGATAACCTCACCTTTGCTTGGCTCAATCTCACCTGTAAGTATTTTTAAAAATGTTGACTTTCCGGCACCGTTGGCACCGATAAGACCATAACAGTTTCCCTCTGTGAATTTAATATTTACATCTTCAAAAAGTGCCTTTTTTCCAAGGCGGAGTGTAATATTACTGGCTTGTATCATTTATATGTTTCCTTTCTTAAATATAATTATCAATTCTATAAGTTTTCTTTTTCCTGACTTTAAATCAGAAAGTATAACCTTACCTTTGGTTCGGTCAACTATATAACTCTTTCTATTTTACAGAAAAATGGCTATTTTGCAAGGGTATAAGGCAAAAATCTTAAAATAGTTTATTTAATGTTTACAAGGTGAACACAAATATTTAACAAATTATGTTTTGCAGATAGACAGAATTTGTAGTAAAATAAGAATACTATAGATTATTGCATTGCTATAAGCATACAAAATAAGTACATCAGATTGAATGGAGAAAACGAAAATGTCAAAGGAGTTGTTTAATGTTCAGCCGGGAGATACCCTGACACTCGGAGTCACAAAAGTAGTCAGAGGTGTACAGTTTGCGGTTTACCTTCCAAATAAAAAGAAGTGTATGCTGAAACTGTATCGTATAGGCAGGAAACTTCCGGCGGCTGTCATTCCTTTGAAAGATGAATACAAAAAGGGAAGCGTTTATTTTGTTACCGTCACTGGAATAAAAGGTGATGACACTTGCAATATAGCAAAGGTGTTGACGGAGGAATATGAGTATATGTATGAGGCAGACGGTGAGGAGTTTGCCGATCCTTATGCACAGATTATACACGGGCGTGACAGATGGGGAAAAAGACGAAATCCTGACAGTGTGCGTGCAGGTATAAGTCTGGAGGAGTTTGACTGGAAACAGGATGTCCTTCCGAGAAGGGATTTCAGTGAAGTTATAATGTATCAGCTTCATGTCAGGGGCTTTACAAAACATTCATCCTCAAAAGTTAAAGATAAGGGAACATATCTTGGTATCATTGAAAAAATCCCCTACCTTAAAGAACTTGGTATAAATGCACTTATGCTTTTGCCATGTTATGAGTTTGATGAACTGAGCTCGGATGTGGGCAGCTATAATGCACCATCTGAAAATGATAGTGATGAGGATGTGAAATACAGGATTAACTACTGGGGATATGGCACTAAAAATACATATTATCTGTCCCCTAAATCATCTTATGCCTCAGATGTCAGACATTCAGATGTAGAGTTTAAAGAGTTTGTAAGACAGATGCATCTTGCAGGGATTGAAGTTCTTATGGATATCTATTTCAGACCGGGGACAAATCTGTATCTTATGACAGACTGCTTAAGGCACTGGGTCATTAATTACCATATTGACGGATTCAGGGTAAATCAGGAGGTAATGCCTGCAATCTCGCTCGTATCGGATCCGATTATTTCAGGAGTCAAACTTCTTACATCTTACTGGGATGAAAATATGCTCCGTGACACAGGTGCTCTAAATGACAATGTGCTTGCCGAGTACAATGAGGGCTTTATGAATGATGCAAGACGCTTTTTAAAGAGTGATGAGGGCATGGTTCAGACTTTCTCGGAGAGATTTAAGAGAAATGCTCCCGATTATTCTATTATAAATTTTATCACTCATGTAAACGGTTTTACTATGATGGATCTTGTGTCATATGATATAAAGCACAATGAGTCAAACGGTGAGAATAATAATGATGGGACGGAGTTTAATTACAGTTGGAACTGCGGCATTGAGGGAAAGACCAGAAAGAGAGCCGTAATGAGAAGCAGGATGAACCAGATACGCAATGCCTTTACGATGCTGCTTTGCAGTCAGGGAACACCTATGCTTCTTGCGGGTGATGAGTTTGGCAATACCCAGCTTGGCAATAACAATGCATATTGCCACGATGATAATATCACATGGCTCAACTGGAAACACACAAAGTCAGAGCAGGATATATTTGAATTTGTCAAAAGGATGATAGCTTTCAGAAAACAACACTGTGTATTGCATGGAAAAGAACCGCTTTCGATGTTTGATACGAAAGGCATAGGCATACCTGATATGTCGGTTCACGGCACACAGGCGTGGAGAGCTGATTTTTCAAATTACAGCAGGATGCTTGGCATACTGCTCGGTGGCAGATACGGCATCACCGAGGATGATGACATTTATATCGCTTTTAATATGTTCTGGGAACAAAAAGTGTTTGAACTTCCAAATCCCACGGTTGGTAAAAAATGGTATCCTGCCATTGATACCCATTCGGGAGAATTCTTTACAGTGCCACCGAAGAAAAAAAGAAAAAGGAAAATCAAATCGGAGAAACAGCTATTTAGGGAATATTTAGTTGAGCCGAGAAGTATAGTTGTATTTGTCGGCAGATAGAATGATTACGATACATGGAGTGAAGTATGGACAGAGAAAAAATGCTGTCAAATCATATAAATGCTGACAGCAAAAAGGGGCAATGAATTTACATTGCCCCTCATAAGAACTGTTGGTATGCTAAAAAGACTGTTTGTATTTACGGTCGCTTTGCAGCATCCTAAAAGTTCTTAACTGTCGGTTGTCGGACAGTATTAAAGGTTGTGGTTAGTCACGATTTCTTCATAAAGATCGATGTCACACACATTTTTAGCATCATAGTGTGTGCAATTCTGACAGGATGCATTTGCTGATGTTGAATTTTTACATCCGCAATCGTCACAGCTACAGTATTTGCTGCAAAGTGAAGCTACTTCTTTCATTGTTTCAGCATTTTTTTTCATGGAAAACCTCGTTTCTGTGCATTTTAAGTGTTTGTATGGTCTTATTCATTTTAGGGAAAACAATCTGAATTATGAACAGGACTATACTTTCGGTGTGGCATTACATAACTGCTCAAATACTATTCTGTACAAGGTGCACAAATGTACGGAGTATTCAATGTTACTGTCTGTATAAAAGTGGGTTCAGTAACATTCACCGATGGTTTGAAGCTGCATATATATAAAGACAACTGACAGAAGATTGATGCTAAATAAGGCATCGGTTTTGCTGTCTTTGTTGTCGTGTAAATAGTATTAACGGAAAGTTGAGATTTTATGTTAAGTTTAAAAATAAATGATATTAAGATAACAATGGCTCATTTGCTTTTAAGGGAGACATTTGATGAGTTTTTGCTTGAAGAGTCAAAGGTGGTAACATTTGCCATGTTTGAAATAAATGGAAAAAGAAATTTAAATTGGTATGATGATGACGAAAAAGAAAATCAATTGTCCGAACTTTTATACTGGGGAGAGGCAAGGGATTTTTTATTTGATTACATAAAAGGAAAAAAGACGCCTGAGTATATGAAGTTCTCGCTTAAGGCGAGCCATAAGGCAGCAGAAAAAATTCTTGCGGAAAGTGGAGTGTTTTCAAGATATTTAAGCGAGCAGCCTGATCTTTATCTTCAGATAAGATATGAAAAAGGTGAACTTACTATGGTGACAGGTATTACACACAGAGAGTTTACAATGGATAAAACGCTCGACAGGGGATGGGATGATGCCATAAGAGAGTGGATTAGGACATTGAAGATTTCAGTTGAGGTATAATATTTATGCTAACGGCTTCATGTTTTTAATTTAATAAATTATAAGGAGGACAAAAATGCTTAAAACATTAGGCGGACAGGTTAAAGAATTTAAAAAAGATTCGATTCTTACTCCTGTATTTATGATTTTGGAAGTTATCATGGAAACTATTATTCCATTGATAATGGGTTCAATAATTGACGATGGTGTGCAAAAAGGTAATCTTACTCATATTTACCTTATGGGTGCACTGATGGTATTAACAGCATTTGTAAGCCTTTGGGCTGGTGCTATGGGTGGAAAATACGGTGCAAGTGCATCGACGGGATTTGCGAGAAACTTAAGAAAGGCTATGTATGACAATATTCAGACTTTCAGTTTCTCAAATATTGATAAGTTCAGTACTTCAGGTCTTGTGACAAGACTTACGACTGATGTAACAAATGTTCAGAATGCGTATCAGATGATACTCCGTATGTGCATGAGAGCACCGGCAAGCCTTATCTGTGCGATGGCAATGTCATTTTATGTAAATGCAAGGGTTGCTTCTATATATCTTATAGCAGTTATCATACTCGGATGTTTCCTTGCACTTATAATAAAAGTTGCCATGAAATATTTTGACCAGGTATTTAAAAAATACGATAAACTTAACGAGAGTGTTCAGGAAAATGTAAATGCGATAAGAGTTGTAAAGGCTTACTCAAGAGAGAGTTTTGAACAGAAGAAATTTACGAAAGCAAGTGAGAATGTTTATAAGATGTTTATTAAAGCAGAAAAGACGGTTGCTTACAATATGCCGCTTATGAACCTCACGGTTTACAGTTGTATTCTCATCATAAGTTTAGTAGGTGCAAAACTTATCGTAGGTGGAGATATGGAGATAGGCAATCTCTCAACACTTCTTGCTTACTGCATGAACATACTTATGAGCCTTATGATGCTCTCAATGGTATTTGTAATGATAACAATGAGTGTATCAAGTGCAGAGCGTATATGCGAAGTAATAAATGAGAAACCTGACATAACAAATCCTGAGAAGCCTGTTATGGAAGTTAAGAGTGGTGACATTTCTTTTGAACATGTAAACTTCAGCTACAAAAAAGAAGCAAAAACTCCTGTTTTAAAGGATATTAATATTGAGATAAAGTCAGGACAGACTATCGGTATCATAGGAGGAACGGGAAGTGCCAAATCAAGTCTTGTCAATCTTTTGAGCCGTCTTTATGATGTAACTGACGGTGCGGTTAAGATTGGCGGAATTGATGTAAGAAGGTACGACATTGAGACGCTCAGGGATGAGGTTGCAGTCGTATTGCAAAAAAATGTACTGTTCAGCGGAACGATATTTGACAATCTCCGCTGGGGTGACAAAAATGCCACTGACGAGGAATGTATAAGAGCGTGCAAACTTGCCTGTGCCGATGAATTTATCGATAGGATGCCAGACGGCTACAATACATATATCGAGCAGGGCGGTAACAATGTATCAGGTGGACAGAAACAGAGACTCTGTATAGCAAGAGCACTTATAAAGAAACCTAAGGTACTTATACTTGATGATTCGACAAGTGCCGTTGATACTGCAACTGACGCAAAGATAAGAAAAGCGTTTGCCGAGGAGATACCGGGAACTACAAAGATAATAATTGCACAGAGAGTTTCAAGTATAAAGGACTGTGACAAGATAATCGTTATGGAGGACGGCTGTGTAAACGGCTTTGGAACATCGGATGAACTGCTTGAAAACAACGAGATATATAAGGAAGTATATGAATCACAGGTAAACGGCAATGCCGATTTTGATGAAAAATAATATAGGAGGTTAATGATTTATGCCTAAAGGACCAATGGGACCGGGAAAACCGGGTGCAAAAATAGAAAATCCGGGCAAACTTTTTATAAGACTGATGAAATATGTATTCAAGTATTACTGGGTACACTGTCTTATAGTGGTAGTCGGAATAATAGCAAGTGTATTTGCAACAAATCAGGGAACAATGTTTATGCAGACACTTATTGACAAATATATAGTGCCTTTGTCAAAGAGTTCTGACCCTGATTTTTCAAAACTTCTTGCAAAGATAACAGAAGTAGGAATATTTTACGGTGCAGGTGTCATAGGAGTATTTCTGTATAACAGACTTATGATATATGTTACTCAGGGAACACTTAAAAGACTCAGAATAGAAATGTTTAATAAGATGGAAACACTTCCTATTAAATATTTTGATACACACGCACATGGAGACATTATGTCACTTTACACAAATGATATAGATACGCTCCGTCAGATGATAAGCCAGAGTATTCCTCAGGCGATATCAAGTGCGATAACCATTGTCAGCGTATTTATTTATATGCTGATACTCAATGTACCGCTTACTATACTCACACTTGTGATGGTCGGTGTTACACTTGTAGTTACAAAGAAGCTTGGCGGACTAAGCGGTTCTTACTTTATGGCTCAGCAGAGAGATATAGGTAAGTTAAATGGTTATGTCGAGGAAATGATGGAAGGACAGAAAGTAGTCAAGGTATTCTGCCATGAGGAAGAAAGCATGGAGGGATTTGACAGGTTAAACGACCAGTTGTTTGACAGTGCGAACAATGCCAACAAATTTGCCAACATACTTATGCCGATAAATGCACAGCTTGGAAACATAAGCTATGTGCTCTGTGCAATGGTCGGAGGTATTCTTGCCCTTAACGGTATTGGCGGATTTACGATAGGTGGTCTTGTAAGTTTCCTTACATTTAATAAATCGTTCTCAATGCCTATAAACCAGATGAGCCAGCAGTTTAACTCTATCGTAATGGCTATGGCAGGTGCAGACAGAATATTTAAGCTTCTTGATGAAGAACCTGAGGTGGATGACGGATATGTCGAGCTTGTCAATGCAAAAGAGGATGCAAACGGAGATATAGTCGAGACAGAAGAACACACGGGAATGTGGGCATGGAAACATTTCCATAAGGATGACGGAACAACCACATATGCACATATGAGAGGTGACATAGTATTTGACCATGTTGACTTTGGTTATAATGATGACAAGATGATACTCCACGACATAGTGCTTTATGCAAAACCGGGTCAGAAGATAGCTTTTGTAGGTGCGACTGGTGCCGGAAAGACAACTATCACAAATCTTATAAACAGATTTTACGATATTCAGGATGGAAAGATAAGATATGACGGTATCAATGTAAACAAGATAAAGAAAAATGACTTAAGACGCTCGCTTGGTATCGTTTTGCAGGACACACATCTGTTTACCGGAACAGTAAGGGAAAACATCCAGTACGGTAAACTTGATGCGACAGACGATGAAATCGTAAAGGCAGCAAAACTTGCAAATGCACACAGCTTTATCACAAGACTTCCTGACGGATACGACACAATGCTCACCGGTGACGGTGCAAACTTGAGTCAGGGACAGAGACAGCTTCTGGCAATAGCACGTGCGGCAGTTGCAGACCCACCTGCACTTATCCTTGATGAGGCTACAAGTTCGATAGATACAAGAACTGAGAAACTTGTTCAGCAGGGAATGGACGGACTTATGAAAGGCAGAACGACATTTGTTATCGCCCACAGACTCTCAACAGTAAGAAACAGTGATTGTATCATGGTTCTTGAGCAGGGCAGGATAATAGAGCGTGGAACGCATGATGAACTTATAAAAGAGGAAGGCAAGTATTACCAGCTTTATACGGGGAAACTTGGAAAAGGGATTGCAGGATAAGGTAGTGGGCGAAACTGATTGTAGGTTGTGATGCTTGCATGGCTATAATAAATAATACCGTCGGCACGCTTTCGCTATATTGTCGTTCGTAGCAGTACATAGGTCAATAAAAAAGCATTGACCCGTCAGCAAAAAACGCTGATTAAGTGCTGACGGTGACAGAGTACACTGCTAACACTATTTGTTATATTTGCACAATTTAATCATATATTATGACAGTTTCGCAGTTTACTGTATTGAGATAGATAACTATATTGATATGCGGATAATCATATTGAGATATATTATCTTGATTTGCAGGGTATAGTATTGAGATAACTATATGGATATTATAATAATAAGGAGGTTTTAGTATGGGTAAAATTTCAGAGGAAGTTTATGGCAAGCTGAAAAGATGTTATGAGTGTTTTAGGAATAAGGTTGATTTTAAGCCGGAGATTGCATTGGTGCTTGGTTCAGGTCTTGGTGATTTTGCGGATGGCATTGAGGTTGTCTGCGAGCTTGATTATCATGAGATTGAGGGGTTTCCGGTTTCGACCGTTCCGGGACATCAGGGTAAGTATATCTTCGGTTATGTTGGAGATGTGCCTGTTGTGTGTATGCAGGGGCGTGTCCACTATTACGAGGGATATGATATTTCTGATGTAGTGCTTCCAATAAGGCTTATGAAATTGATGGGAGCAAAGGTTTTGTTTCTTACTAATGCGAGTGGCGGTGTGAATTATGATTTCAGACCGGGTGATTTTATGCTGATAAAGGATCAGATTTCAAGCTTTGTGCCGTCACCTCTTATTGGGGAAAATATTGATGAACTCGGTGCGAGATTTCCTGATATGAGCGAGATATACGATATTAGTTTAAGAAGGGTGATTAAAAAGACGGCGGCTGAACTTGACATTGACTTAAAAGAGGGAACATATCTGCAGTTTACAGGACCGGCATATGAGACTCCGGCGGAAATAAGGATGGCGAGAGTGCTTGGTGCGGATGCCGTCGGAATGAGTACGGCTTGCGAAGCTGTGGCGGCAAACCATATGGGTATGATGATATGCGGTATTTCGTGTATATCAAATCTTGCAAGCGGCATGAGTGTTGCACCACTTAGCCATAAAGAAGTACAGGAAACAGCCGACAGGGTATCAGGCGACTTTAAGAAACTTGTGACAGAGAGCATTAAAAATATACATGAGAAAATACTCGTAAAGTAGTGTGACACCAGGAGCAAAACGCTGATTTCGCTCTTTTTATGTCTGAATTGAGTGTTGCACATTAGCAAACCTGACACTGTTTGTGAAGTTACGCATCAATATTTAACAGGGCAAAATATCATTTGCTGCACTTGCATTACATTATTAAGAAGTGGTAAAATATATGTATGTGAAAAAGTGGCTGCACTATTCATATAAATAGTATATCTGTAGATAGAAATGGGAGGAACAAAATGTTAAAACAAGGTAAACACAAAAAAAAGTTCATTGCATTGCCGGCAGTATTTATGATTGCTATAGTAGTTGCGGTATTTGCAATTTCACCAAACGCAAAAGCTGCACAGTACAGTGCAGATGTCAATGTTGACAGAGAAAACGGTGTATGCAATTATACACTTGCAGGCATAGATACGGCACAGACATCGGGGATGACAACAAAGGTTACATATAAAGATGAATCTGAAAATACGGTCACAGTGCTTGAACAGCCGGTGACATTTACAGCAGAAAACTGCCAGAACGGACAGTATTCAGGTTCGTTTTCACTTTCAGATTTAAGCACATATGCATATAGGGAATATACGGTTTCATTTCTTATGAGTGACGGTACTCCTGTAGAGGCTGCTGCAAAGTGCGATTTTTCAATACACAGGGATAAATTCACATTAGATGTTGCAGGATATAAATCAAAAACAAACAGGACTATATCTTTAGTAAATAAAGAAAATGATATTATTATTCCGGGAAAAGACAGTCAGATACAGCTTTCGATTTTGAAGAAAAACGGAAAAGATGAGAAAAAAGTTGGAACGGCAACAGTTATTCCGACTGCAACAAAAAGCTGGGATGTTGATCTTACAAAGTATTGTAATACATATGGTACATATTACGCGAGATTCACTGTTATAAACAGCAAACTTTCAGGCGGCAGTGAGCTGCTAGCACAAAAAGAGTTTAATCTTGCACTTACTTATGGGAAAATCGGCTCAAAGTCAACTTCAAAAACAGAAAAAAATCAGACATTTAGAGTTTTTGTTGAGAAAGTAAATTCAGCACTTGTCGTAAAGAATGTTACATTTAATATTTATAACAGTGCAGGAAAACTTGTATGTACGGAAAAGGGGGTGCATAACGGTACAAGTACATATTATTATTCAGATATACCGTTAAAAACGATAAATTATAAGTTTGGAAATTATAAGATAGAAGTTTCAGTGACGGACAACGCGGGGATAGTGAGAATACTTAAAAAGACCGGAACTGCGTCAGTAAGGGTAAAAACGGGGACACTTACAGTAACTAAGCTGGCAAATGGTACCGCAAAATTCAGACTTAAAAATGCGTATATACCGGGAAATATAAAAAGTGTAAGATTTAAAGTTTACAGCATAAAAAACGGTAAGAGAACATTGATAAAAAAACTTATCGGTGTATATTCAAATAAAACATATATTGCAAATTATCAGTATATGGTAAGTGGAAGAACACAGGTTGTTGCGTGTGGTTATACACAGTGGAATAAGGAGATTAAATTTAAGACAAAAGAGTTCAGTGTAAAAAGTTCAGAGGTTGGAAAGAACGGATGGCGTTATGAAAAATATGCCGGAAAAGTTTATAAGTTTTATTATAAAAACGGAGAAAAACTTACAGATCTCACAAATGTGCTTAAATTAAAAAAAGGTAACAAAAAATTAAAAATAGTAGTGAACAGAGCTGCCTGTTGTGTTACTATATATGCATACGACAGTCAGAAAAAAGACTATATCATACCGGTAAAGACTTGTACAGTTTCGGTAGGCAGAGATACTGCAACCACATCAGGTGCGGCAGGACTTTCTATTTCATCGTCTTACACACCGCTTGGCTCGTATTCGATTTCTTCGAACGGTACGGCAGCAAAATATAGTTTAAAGCCTATGGGAGAGCCTGATGGAAGCACCGTTTATGCCAGATGGGCAAGTCATGTTGTCGGAAATGTTTATTTTCATGCGATAGCTGTTGGAAGTCAGTCGCATTATGCACTTCGTGCAAGCAACTATAACAAACTTGGCAGTGCAGCATCGGCAGGATGCATAAGAATGACTGTTGCTGATGCAAAGTGGCTTTACGATTATGCAGCGGTGGGCAGTTCAGTTAAAATTGAAAAAGGAAATTCTAAAAAACCGGGACCTCTCGGAAAAGCTGCTACGATAAAAATAGCAGAGTCAATAAATTATGACCCTACAGATCCTTCAGTGCCGGCTGCCACAAAGAAGAAAGACTATAAAGCGGGCAGGATAAGCGGATATATGACATCCAAAGGAAAAAAAGTAGGTTATTAGAAAATATGTACAGATGTTTATCGGCAGGGTAGTATTTTATGCAGGAATGGAGGATTGATGAATATGGAAAAATATGATGTTAGAGAGCTTGTTGAAAAGATTTATGAACTTGATGTGAAAGTTTATGAAGCAACGGGAAGTACGATGGGAAAGGTATTTCCGGCAGGAAAAGATTTATCGGTGAAAAAGATGCTTAAACATCTTGACGAAGATAAGAGGCATTTTATAAGAGACGAGACTATCCTTATCGGAAATATGATTTCGACTATAAAGAATCCGTCAGTTGCAGAGGAGTGCAAAAAAGAGCTTGAAGAACTTAATAAGATGCTTGCGCAGTACAATCCGACAAGACAGCTTCCAGACAGCTTTGTAAGTAACATATCTGAGATGAAAGACAGATTTAAAGACGGAAATCACAGAATACTCTGCATAGGTCGTCAGTATGGAAGCGGCGGACATGAAGTTGGTATGAGACTTTCAACAAGATTAAATATGTCTTACTATGACAACCAGATAATCAAAATGGCGTGCGAGCATATAGGCAGAGATTTTTCAAGTGTCGATGCATCACAGGCAGACAGCAAAAAAGGATGGCTTAATAAGACTCCATTTTCACTTCGCAAGTTTGCAGGAAATGATGAACTTTTCTTTGCACAGAGCCAGATGATAGAGGAAATGGCAAAAAAAGGTGACTGTATATTCTTAGGTCGTTGTGCAGATGTTGTGCTTGAGCACGCAGATATACCTCACATCTCAGTATTTATCGGAGCTCCGTTTGAGGAGAGAGTAAAACACGATATGGCTTGTACCGGAGCTTCATATGATGACACTGTTGAAAAAGTAAGGAATATGGACAGGGCGAGAAAGGCTTATTACAATTATTATACAGGCCGCCACTGGGGTCATTCAGAAAATTACGATATGTGCCTTAATACAGCTTGCTACGGTATTGAAGGCACGGTGGAAGTTATTGAGAAAATGTTTAATATGTTTAATTAGTGTAGATGACTGCACTTATTATTAGATAAAAATTTTTGGATACGAAAGGAGATTTTTAAATTATGTTTATTTCAGACAGTATAAAATATGTTGGGGTGGATGATAAGGATATAGATCTATTTGAGAGTCAGTATGTAGTACCTGATGGCGTATCATACAATTCATACATTATTTTTGATGAAAAGATTACGATAATGGATACAGTCGATGCAAGAGCAACAGATGAATGGGTTAAAAATATTGAGGAGGCACTTGACGGGAAGGAGCCATCATATCTTGTTATATCACATCTTGAGCCTGATCATGCAGCCAATATAGGGCTTATCGCACATAAATATCCAAATATGCAGCTTATCGGAAATGCAAAAACTTTCCAGATGCTCCCACAGTTCTTTGATGAGGATTTTGCTGACAGACAGGTCGTTGTAAAAGAGGGTGATGAGATTTCTCTCGGAAGTCATTCGCTCACATTTGTGATGGCACCTATGGTTCACTGGCCTGAGGTTATGGTAGCATATGAGAAAACAGAAAAAATACTTTTCTCTGCCGATGGATTTGGAAAGTTCGGAGCACTCGATTCAGAGGATGATGAGGGATGGGCTTGTGAAGCCAGAAGATATTACTTCAATATAGTAGGAAAATATGGTGCACAGGTTCAAAATCTCCTTAAAAAAGCATCTGCACTTGACATTCAGACCATATGTCCGCTTCATGGTCCTGTATTAAAGGAAAATCTTGGATATTATCTCGACCTTTATAACACATGGAGCAGTTACGAGCCTGAGGATGAAGGTGTTCTTGTGGCTTATGCATCAATCCACGGCAATACTGCAAAAGCGGCAAAGCAGATAGCAGATAAACTTAAGGCAAAAGGCGTTGAGAAGATGGAAGTCATGGATCTTTCAAGAGACGATATGGCAGAAGCTGTTGAAGCGGCTTTTAGATATGACAAGATGGTGCTTGCCTGCGCAACTTATGATGGAGGACTTTTCCCGGTTATGGAAGATTTCTTAAATCATTTAAAATCAAAGAATTTCCAGAAGAGAAAAGCTGCACTTGTTGAAAATGGTTCATGGGCTCCTCTTGCGGCAAAGAAAATGCGTGAGAGTCTTGAGAGTATGAAAAACATTGAGATATGTGAAAATATAGTTTCAATCAAATCAACAGTTAAAGAAGAAAATGTCGAGCAGATGGATAAGATGATCGATGAACTTTTGAAATAATCATAAACCGGACTGAGAGTAAGGTGCAGAAGGGTTTACAATGCGACGGGCAACGGTGAAGATTTTCATGGTGAAATTATAAAATACTAATTATAAAAAATTGAAAATATCAGACTGCCATGTTTTGATAAAAGGTACTGTTTAAACTTATGAAATTCGCTTATTAGCGTATAGCTTGACCGTGTTGTCAGGTTTGTGGGTGAACAGTAACGATAATTAATTCAGAACATGGCAGTATTATTTTTAGAGTATAGGAAGTCAGCAAAAAAATGATAAGAGAAATAAATGAGCTTATTTTATTATTAGATAAAAATGAGACAGGCTTTACGCTTTATCGTGTTTTTGGAAAAAGTGGCACTGTAGATATTGCAGATAGAAAAAAAGACCAGACAAATAAAGATATTGAAAATGAAGATTTATATATAAAAAGAGAATGTGATAAGATAAATAAGATTGCACCATATTGTTTTTCAGAAAAGCTGCATCTGCCGGAAAAATTACAGAATGAATATGATGAAATAGATATAGACAAAACAATTTACCATGAATTTGCAGGTGAGTTTGCAAACAGCATAAAGTTACCTGATGGTGTGATGCAGATAGGAAATAATGCTTTTTACAACTGTAAAAAGCTTGAAAGTATTACAATAGGAAAGAATATAAAAGAGGTTGGCAGTGATGTGTTTATGAACTGTCGCAGCTTAAATAAGATATATTTACGAAGCGATATAAGTGACATTACAGGACTTAAACAGGTGCTCAGCAGGATTTCTTCAGAGATTGAAGTCACATATATAAAAGAAGAAAAAGTTATTGCTAAAGTGCTTTATCCTGAATATAGTGAAGTCTATGACGAGATAGCTCCTGCACATATATTCGGAAGAAACATAGAGGGTGAAGGATTTCGGGCAAGACAGTGTTTTGATGGTGGAAAAGCTGATATGAACCAGTATGATACGATATTTCCAAAGGCATCTGCAGAGGAAAGCGTAAAGGTTGCAGGAAAAATCGCACTCTATCGTCTGATGTATCCATATATGCTTGGAAGTTCATCAGAAGTTTTGTATATGGATTATCTGAAAAATAACAAAAATGAAATCATTGGTAGCTGTATTTATGATAAAAATATTGATGAGATAAAATTTATGCTTGAAAAGTTTAGTGGTGACAGGAATATGATAGAAAGAGCAATAGTTGTGGCAAATGAGACCGGCTTTGGTGAGGCGGCAGCACTTATATTAAAATACCGCCGGAAAAAAGAGGATATACGGAAGTCGAGATATGCCTTTTAAAATTTAGGTGATTGCATGGGAGGTGGATATAAAATTGAGAGTGCAGACACAGAGCGGGTGGGAGTGGCAGGTTTCTAATGATATTTTTAAATTTATTAAGAATGAACTTTATATTGAGCTTAGATTTTTTGATGTTGCTTTTAGTGAGCTTATACCGCAAGTTGACGAGACGATAGAGACCATGTCAACAGATGGAAATTGTATATTTTTTAAGCCTGAACATATGATAAGCGTTTTTAAGAAAAACTCTAAATACCTTGACAGGCTTTTTCTACATAGTGTTTTGCATTGCATTTTCAGTCACCTGTGGGTGAGAGGTGAGAGAGATTTATTTATATGGGGCATTGCGTGTGATATTATTGTCGAGTACACTATAGACAATATGGAAAAGGAAATATTAAAAAGACCGCTTAGCTGGTTGAGGATGCAGGTATATGAAAAGATAGATGAAAATCCTGACGGTATATCGGCTGCAGTTATATACAGAGAACTTATGAAAACTGACAGCGAGACGGTAAACAGGCTTCATATGGAATTTTATACCGATACACACAAGCACTGGCCGAAAGAAGATAAAATGTCAGTAGCACAAAATCAGACAAAGGATAAGTGGGATAAAATATCAAGACAGAGCGAGATAAAAAAAGAAAGTCAAGGGAAAGACAGCGATAAAGGAAAAAATTTCTGGCAGCAGCAGGTAAAGACTGAGAGAGGAAAGAAAAGTTACAGGAATTTTTTGAGAAAGTTCTGTATATTAAAGGAAGAGCTTAAGATAGATATGGATGAATATGACTTAAATTATTATACATATGGTCTTAGGATATATAAAAATATGCCGCTTATAGAGCCGGTAGAAACAAAGGAAAATCTTAGGATAGAGGAGCTTGTTATAGTTGTTGACACAAGTTATTCAACGAGCGGTGAACTTGTCAAAAAGTTTTTGAGGGAAACATTTACGATATTGTCAGAGACAGACAGCTTTTTCAGAAAGAGAAAGATACATATAATACAGTGTGACGAGCTAGTACATTCGGATATAACAGTTACAGGTGACACGGATATAGATATACTTATAAATAATTTTGAACTTGCAGGCGGTGGAAATACTGATTTCAGACCTGCATTTGAATATGTAAATAACCTGATTGATACAGGTGAGATAAAGAAACTTCAGGGACTTTTATATTTTACGGACGGAAAAGGAAAATATCCTAAAAAAAAGATGCCTTATAATACGGCATTTGTATTTATTGACAAGCTTAGTGAGACAGCAGTGCCGGCATGGGCAATGAAAGTTTCGCTGGAATAAGAGAGGAAAAACAATGAATATAAAGAAAGCTAAAGACGAAATTAAAAATACAGTGAGGGCTTATTTAAAGAAGGATGCGGATAGGGAGTATATTATCCCGGCTATCAGACAGCGTCCCATTTTACTTATCGGACCTCCGGGTGTCGGTAAGACGCAGATAATGGAGCAGATTGCTAAGGAGTGCAGGATAGGTCTTGTTTCATATACTATCACGCATCACACAAGGCAGAGTGCAGTCGGACTTCCGTTTATTGTTGAGGAGGAGTTTGGCGGCAAAAAGTATTCTGTAACCGAATACACGATGAGTGAGATTATTGCGAGTGTCTACAGAAAGATTAAGGAGAGTGGGATTCCTGAGGGGATTTTATTTATTGATGAGATAAACTGTGTATCGGAAACACTTGCACCTACAATGCTTCAGTTTTTGCAATGTAAGACATTTGGAAATCAGCAAGTGCCTAAGGGATGGATAATCGTGGCAGCAGGAAATCCGTCAGAATACAACAAGTCGGTAAGAGAGTTTGACATGGTGACACTTGACCGTGTGAGAAAGATAGATGTTGACGCTGACTTTAATATATGGAAAGAATATGCGGTAAACCACCATATAAACAGAGCAATAATAAATTATCTTGAGCTGAGACCTAATAATTTCTACAAAGTAGAGGCTGATATAGACGGAATGCAGTTTGTGACGGCGAGAGGCTGGGAGGATTTAAGCAATCTGTATGATGCATATCAGGATATAGGGATAAAAGTTGACGAGGACATAATAGCCGAATTTATACAGCATGATGATACGGCAAAAGATGTTGCAGCTTATTTTGCACTTTATGAGAAATATAAAAATGATTATGGCATTCAGGAGATACTTGACGGTAATCCGTTGAAACAGTCATACCAAAATATATTTGATGCGTCTTTTGATGAGAGAGTAAGTGTCGTAAATCTTTTGATAAGCGGACTTGAAGTGTCATTCCATAAAGTTTGGTTAAATAAACTTGTCACTGATATGTGGTATGAATTTTTAAAAGGTTATAAAGCAAAACTTGAAGAAAAAAGTATGGGAACGGGAACAATTTACAACACCTTGTATGAGGAAAGAAAATCTTTATTTGAGAGAGATAAAAAGGCAGGATTTTTAAATAAAGATGAGATAAAGGCAAATGAACATCTTATAAATAAGCTGTCAGAAACAGAAATCAGTTCAGAGAAAGACATTGATGCGGCATTTGAAGAAGCACTTTCAGGTTTTGAAAATCAAAGAAAGATACTTGAAGAGAGTGAGGACATGGCATCAGAGCAGCTTGAAAATGTATTTACATTTATTGAGGAAACACTCGGGGCAGGCCAGGAGATGGTCGTATTTGTGACGGAGCTTACGATGAACAGCGAGATTGCAATGTTTCTTTCTGACAATCCAAGTGAAAAATATCTTAAATATAACAGTGAACTTCTTGTCGGAACTAAAAAAGAGGAGATAATGTCGAAGCTTAGGAAAGATGAGATATACAGTGGTGAGCATATAAGAGATTTCTAGTCGAAAATGAAAAAGCTAAGAATAATATACTACTTAGCAGAAAAATGCTATTGTTTGACAAAAAGCTAAAAACAAAAAGAAATTAATAATATTGCTTAGAAAAAAACGACTGCATTGTGATATAAATTAAATTTTCAAATTACAATGCGGTCGGTTTTTTGTTACAAAAATGAAATATCAAAGCTGCAATGCAGTCGGACTTTTATTTATTGGATGCTTTCCCAGCGTTCCATAAGTTCTTCGAGTCTGTTGGTGTTTTTTTCAATCTTGGAAGAAATCTCCTGCAATTTGACGGAATTTGTCGAAACTTCATCCGTTTGTAAAAGTTCGGTTAGTTCTTCATTTTCATTTTCAAGCTTTTCAATCTCAGCTTCTATCTTTTTGACTTCGTTTTCCAGTTTCCTAAGTCGTGCCTGTTCTTCTTTCTGTTGTTTCCAACTGAGCTTTGTGTCAGAAGTGGCATTTTGACCTTCTGGCGTGTTGGCAGACGCAGAAACAGTATTGTCAGATGAAGCGGCAGCGATGATAGTATCATTAAGCTGTGCACGTTCATTATCCTCTTTTTTCTCAAGGTAATAGTCATAATTTCCAACATAATTTACTATCTGATGTTTTGTCAGGTCAAGTATTCTTGTTGCTGTTTTATTTATGAAGAAACGGTCATGCGATACATAGAGTACGGTTCCCTCAAAATTGTTTATGGCGTTTTCAAGAATTTCCTTTGAATCTATGTCGAGGTGGTTTGTTGGCTCGTCAAGGATAAGGAAATTTGCATCTGAAAGCATAAGTTTTGCAAGAGAAACACGACCTCGTTCTCCACCGCTTAAGTTTTTAATCTTCTTAAAAACATCATCTTCCGTAAACAAAAATGCAGCGAGCATATTTCGTATCTGCGTGTTTGTCATTGTAGGATAGGTGTCCTGGATTTCCTCAAAGAGAGTTTTTTCCATGTGGAGTACCTGGTGCTCCTGGTCATAATATGCTATCTGCACATTAGTTCCAAGTGTTATGCTGCCCGTATCCGGAGCGAGCATTTTATTTATCATTTTTAGGATAGTAGTCTTGCCGGTACCGTTGTCTCCGATAATGGCAACTTTTTCTCCGCGTTTTACTTCAAAAGCAATATCCGAAAAGAGTGAGAGAGTACCAAAACTTTTTGAAAGGTTTTTGACGGTAAGTACATCATTTCCACTTTGTATCTTAGGTGTGAAAAGAAGATGCATCTGTGTGTTTTCTTCTATCGGTTTTTCGATACGATCCATTTTGTCGAGCATTTTTTGACGACTCTCCGCACGCTTTATGGATTTTTCTCTATTGAAAGAACGAAGTTTCGTGATAACCTCCTCCTGATGCTTTATCTCTGCCTGCTGGTTCATATACTGCTTCATGAGGGAGTCAAGAAGTGCCTGACGCTTTATGGAATAGTCACTGTAGTTACCTGAAAAGACTGTGGAATGTGTCTGCCTTAATTCAACAACCTTTGTTACTATCTTGTCAAGAAAATATCTGTCATGAGCTACAATAAGAACCGCTCCTTTATATCCGGCAAGATAACCCTCAAGCCAGTGGATAGAGTTCATATCAAGGTGGTTTGTCGGCTCGTCGAGTATTATAAGGTCGGGAGCCTGTAAGAGCATCTTTGCAAGAGCAACTCTCGTTTTTTGACCGCCTGAAAGTTTAGAAATAGGTTTAGTAAAATCATTATCCTCAAATCCTAAACCTTTTAAAACACCGTTTATCTCGCTTTCATAGGAATATCCGTCAAGCTGTTCAAAACGGTGTCTTGCATTGTCATATTGTCTTATAAGAGAATCAAGTTCATCGCCGGATGCACTGTTCATCCGGTCTGAAAGTTCATGCATCTTTTTTTCAAGGATTTTGACTTCAGGTTTTGCAGTCTGCATTTCTTCTATAATGCTCTCACCTGATTCAAATTCCTGGTTCTGTGCGAGATAACCTACCGTTGCCTCTTTTTTTATAATTATATCGCCGGAGTCGTATCCGGATTTTCCAACGATTATCTTTAATAAAGTGGACTTTCCGGAACCGTTTACTCCTACGATAGCGGCTTTTTCATTGTCATTTATATGAAATGATACATCATCTAAAACTACATCTGTAGCAAAAGACTTACAGATGTGGCTGCATTGTAAAATCATATGTTTCCTCCGTGGTAACGTTCATATTAATTATGAAGATTTTTTTTCATGGCTTCAAAGCTTTCTTTACTTATAACATGCTCGATGCGGCAGGCATCCTCAAGGGCAACCTCTTTTGAGACGCCAAGTGATATAAGCCATTTTGAAATAAATTCATGTCTTTCATAAATCATTTCAGCAATCTCACGACCTGAATCCGTAAGATATATGTAACCGGCATCAGTAACCGTAATATGTTTTTTCTCACGAAGATTTTTCATTGCAACACTTACACTTGACTTCTTAAAGCCAAGATGATTTGCTATATCTACACCCCTTACAACAGGGAGGGTCTTACTGAGCATAAGTATAGTTTCAAGATAATTTTCAGAAGATTCGTTAGTATTCATCATAATTCACCTCACCATATATTTATTCCATAATATATATTAACACAAGGAACTTGTTTTTTCAATGCTGCCGCTCTATCATACGGAAGAAATCTCTTTATTGACAATAATTTCTAGTTAGGTTATACTAACGATTGTAAGGAATAATAAACAAAAAGTCAACATAATAATAAAAATAAGATTTTGTATCTGTTTGTTACTGCTGTTGTACACAAATGTAAAACGAAAGGTAAAATCATCTGATACTAATCTGATATGAACGGAAAAGAGGCATAAAAATGGTTGCAACAATTGTTATAAGCATAATAATATTGGCGGCACTGGCTGCTGCATTGAGAAGTGTCATAAACGGGAAGAAAAATGGAGGCTGCACCGGAAACTGTGCAACTTGCGGAGGATGTGTAAGCCATAAAAAAGAAAAAAGATAGAGTAAGACACCGAAATTAATAATAAAGACTGAGCTTTCAAGTAAGCTTGGTCTTTATTTTTTATGTTATAGGAAAATGCTCATAAAGTAGTGCAGTACCAACGAGAATTGCAAAGCAGCGACTGACAGATCGCTGGCAGGTTTATGAATGTAAGAAATGCAAGGCTGAACTGTTACAAAAATTGGGATAAAAACATAAAATTATATAGACTAAACAATATAAAGCGTGTATAATGTTTAGATAAGTAATAAGATTTATGGTGAAAAAAGCGGATATAGAGGAGAAAATAATATGAAAACAATAAGATTAAAAGTACTCATTCCTATACTTGCACTTGCATTTATATGTATAGCATATTCGGGATGGAACATTGCATCAATGAAGAGCCTGAAGAAGTCAAGTATCCAAAATTCTGAATCAAATTCAGAAGCGATATATAAACTGGACTCGCTTTCTATTGGGTTTCACAAAATGCACAAGCTGTTGTTTGTGTATTTTGTGACCGGAAATGAAACTGCCAAGACAGAAGTAAGAAAAGAAATTTCGGATGTGGCAGAGGGTGTGACAAATAATATAGAAGAATATGAGAAAAGCATTGATAAAAAAAATGCAAAAGAGGTAAACAGTTTTAACACATTTAAGGAAAGATATGATGCTCTTTATAAAAAATATATGGAGTCATTGAAACTATGTGAGGACGATATAGGTGGTGCGATACAGATGGCAAATGATGAACTGGCTTCGCTTGTGGACAAGACAGAATCATCCATTAATGCACTTACGGAAGCTATACAAAATGAGATAGCAGCATCAAATAAGAGTCAGGCACAGACATTTGATATGACTATAAGAATGTCTGTTATTCAGATAATTGTATCAGTTATCATAAGTGTTATAGCGATTCTTGCCTGTATTATAACGATAACAAAGCCGGCTACGGAAACTGCAAGAGATCTTGACAGCGTTGTAGACAAGCTTGAAAATAATTGCGGAGATCTTAGCGAGAGGATAACCGTAAGGACAAAGGATGAGATAGGTCGTCTTGTAAACGGAATGAATAAATTTATGGATGTTTTGCAAAGGGTTATAGGTGATGTCGTAGAGTCATCAAACGGACTTAGGGAAAACTTTGCCGTTGTTGAGAAAAGCATAGGTCTTGTAAATGACAGGTCATGTGATGTTTCAGCGGTTATGCAGGAGTTATCGGCATCTATGCAGGAAGTATCGGCAACACTTGTTACCATAGATAAAAATGTTAAAGATGTAGATGACAGCGTTGCAGAGTTTGCAAAGTCAAGTGAGAATATCTTAGCTTATTCGGATGATATGCAGCACAGGGCATCAGAACTTGAAAAGAATGCAGTTGAGAGCCGACAGACAACGGGCGAAATGATCGGAGAAATCATCGAAAATCTTAAGAAAGCTATAGATAACAGCAAGAGTGTTGAGCAGGTTGAAGGTCTTACTAATGAGATATTATCAATATCAAGCCAGACAAATCTTCTTGCACTTAATGCTTCGATTGAAGCAGCAAGAGCAGGGGAAGCTGGAAAAGGTTTTGCGGTTGTTGCGGATGAGATAAGAAAGCTTGCCGACAGCAGCAGGGAGACAGCAAATAATATACAGAATATAAATGAAACTGTTATTTCTGCAGTTAATGAGCTTAGCAAAAATTCTAACCGGATAGTAGAATATATTGACAGTAATATTTTACCTGATTATAACAATTTTGTTGCTTCGGGAAGAAAATACAGTGACGATTCGGTTTATATAAATGATGAGATGAATGATTTTACTGAAAGGACAAGAAAGCTGCATAAGGTTATCAACAAGCTTGTAGAGTCAGTATCAAATATTACAACTGTTATAGAAGATAGTGCGAGAGGTATTGGAAATGCGGCTCAGGGAACTACATCACTTGCAGGAGAGGTGCAAAAGATAAGAAGTGAGATGGATGTCAGTATGGAGCTTGTAGGTGTACTTGAAGATAATTGCAACAGATTTAATGTTAAGACAATATTTGATGGGAATAATGAGGAATCAGAAACAGCATCAAATGATAATGTATATGTTTTAGAGGAGAAAGCAGCCGGAAAAGATGAGGTTTAGGTGGTTAAAAAGGTTTGAAGATTAAAATCGGATAATTTAAAATAAAAGAGACTGGATACATAATTTAGCATTTTATTGACATACAATAATGCAGAATAAATTATGTCTGGTCTTTTTTCTGGTTAGAAACATCTAATTTTGTATAAAATATACATAAATTTTGCATTGTATATTGCAAGTAAATTTTTTTTAGGTATAATTATTAGATAGTGGACATTTTTACAAAAGGAGAAGTACATGGATTTATATTCATGTATCCGTAAAAGAAGAAACTATCAATTTTGAAAGGAAGAATACAATGGATATTTTTAATGTATTGACAATGATTGGCGGACTTGCCTTATTCCTTTACGGAATGCATGTTATGGGAGATGGTCTTGCCAAAACATCCGGTGGTAAATTAGAGGTAATACTTGAAAAGTTTACATCTAAGACTTTATTTGCCGTATTGCTGGGTGCCGGAGTGACTGCTGTAATCCAGTCGTCATCTGCGACAACAGTCATGGTCGTAGGTTTTGTTAATTCAGGTATTATGAAGCTTGAGCAGGCTGTTGGAATTATCATGGGAGCTAATATAGGTACAACGATAACATCTTGGATATTATCACTCACCGGTATTCAGGGAGACAGTCTTATCATCAATCTGTTGAAGCCGACATCATTTTCACCTGTTCTTGCTATAATAGGTGTTGGAATGATATTGTTTGCAAAGAGCAACACAAAGAAGGATGTAGGTACGATACTGGCAGGTTTTGCCATTCTTATGACAGGTATGAGCACGATGAGTGATGCGGTTGAACCACTCACAAAGATGCCTGCATTTACAAAGATTTTTTTGATGTTCAGTGACAACCCTATAATCGGAGTTATTGTAGGAACGGTGCTTACGGCGATTATTCAGTCTTCATCTGCATCAGTCGGTATATTACAGGCATTTTGTCTTACGGGTACAGTAAGCTATGCATCGGCACTTCCTATTATCATGGGACAAAATATCGGTACTTGTGTGACTGCACTTTTGTCTGCGGTAGGTGCGAGAAAAAATGCAAAGAGGGCTGCATTTGTACATTTTTATTTTAACCTTATAGGAACAGTTGTATTTATGATTGGATTTTATGGAATAAATGCGTTTGTACATTTTAATTTCCTGAGCCATTCGGCATCAGTTGCAGGTATAGCTGTTATCCATACGGCATTTAATATAATCGCAACAGTATGTCTGCTTCCTCTTAAAAACTTCCTTGTTACACTTGCAAAACTCACTATCAAGGACAATGAGACAGATGAGCATACGGTTAAGTCTCTTCTTGATGAGCGTTTCCTTGAGAAACCTGCATTTGCTGTAAATCAGGCACAGAAAACAGCCATACTCATGGCGAAAGCATCGGAGGATGCATTATTTAAGGCGATAGATCTTTTCCATCATTATGATAAAAACATTGCTGAGGAAGTATCGAATCTTGAGGATATGGTAGATCATTATGAGGATGAGCTTGGCACTTACCTTATGAAACTCAACAACGCAGATCTGTCGGATGCTGATTCAAAAATAGTATCTACTATACTTCATTGTATCGGAGATTTTGAGAGAATTTCAGATCATGCGGTAAACCTTATGAATACGGCAAATGAGGTATATAGAAAAGATGAACATTTTTCTGATAAGGCGAAAGCTGAACTTAAGATATATGAAAAAGCCATTAGGGATATAGTATCAATGACATTTGATGTTTTTGAGAAACAGGATGTTACGATGGCTACAAAAGTAGAGCCTTTAGAGGAAGTTATCGACACATTGAACGATGAAGTTAAGAAGAAACATGTAAAACGACTTCGTAAAGGAAAATGTACTATCGAACTTGGCTTTGTTCTCTCTGACATTACGACGAATTTTGAGAGAATTGCAGATCATTGTTCAAATATAGCAGTCTGTATCATCCAGACAAATGAAGATGGTTTCGATACACATGAATATCTTGACAACTTAAAAGAAACAGATGATCCTAAGTTCAAAAATATGTATAAAGAATATCGCAATAAATATAAGTTGCCTTGATGTCAGGGTAAAGAGAGGACAGGAATGTGGCAGTAGTAACATTAAAAAAGGGTGAAGGACGCACGATAAAAAGCGGTGGAATGTGGATATTTGATAATGAGATAGCATCTATAATGGGTTCGTTTGAGGACGGAGACATAGTTATCGTACACGATTTCGACGGTTACCCTATGGGAAAGGGATTTATAAACAGAAATTCCAAAATAAGAGTGAGACTTATGACAAGGAACACGGAGCAGGAGATAGACGATGCATTTTTGAGAGAGAGACTTGAAAATGCATGGGAGTACCGCAAGAAAACTGTTGATACATCGAGCTGCCGCGTTGTATTTGGTGAGGCAGATTTTTTGCCGGGGCTTGTTATTGATAAGTTTTCAGATGTGCTTGTAGTGCAGTCGCTTGCACTTGGAATTGACCGGTTTAAAGAAAGGATAGTCGATATATTAAAGGCTATTCTGGAAAAAGACGGAATAAACATAAGAGGTGTGTATGAGAGAAGTGATGCGAAAGTCAGGAAAAATGAAGGACTTCCACGCATAAAAGGTTTTATAGGTAATGAATTTGATACAAATGTGCAGATAGTTGAAAATGGTGTCAAATATTATGTCGATGTAAAGGAAGGTCAGAAAACAGGATTTTTCCTCGACCAGAAATATAATAGACAGTCTATCAGAAAATTATGCAGGGACGCAAAAGTTCTTGATTGTTTTACGCACACGGGTTCATTTGCACTCAATGCCGGACAGGCTGGTGCAAAGAGCGTACTCGGTCTTGACGCATCAGAGCTTGGGGTGGAGCAGGCGAGAAAAAATGCAGAACTTAATGGTCTTTCAGATACGGTTAAATTTGAGTGTGCCGATGTATTTGATAAACTTCCTGAACTTGAAAAAGCGGGAGAGAAGTTTGATGTAGTAATACTTGACCCTCCGGCATTTACAAAATCAAGAAATTCCATTAAAAATGCGGTAAAAGGATACCGGGAGATAAATCTGAGAGGAATGAAACTTGTAAAAGACGGTGGTTTTCTGGCAACTTGTTCATGTTCACATTTTATGGACTATGACCTGTTTACAAAGACCATAGCACAGGCAGCTTCAAATGTGCATAAGAGACTTCGTCAGGTTGAGTTCAGGACACAGGCTCCAGATCATCCAATACTCTGGGCAGCAAATGAGTCGTATTATCTGAAGTTTTATATTTTTCAGGTATGTGATGAAAAATAAAAAAGAGAAAAACCAGCGTTTTGCTCACCAGGAATTGCATCGCAATTCTCGGTGGCACCACACTACATTACGGGCATTTTTCTATACAATAAAAAAGAACGAACTGTATTTTTAATATAGTTCGTTCTTTTTGTTTAAAGGAAAAATTATTTTAGCCAGGCGGATATTTGTAATCTGCTTAGCTGCCTGCTCATAATATCAGTTGCTATCGCAACATATCAGAAGAAGTTTATATTCTTCTTTGATAGTGTTAGAACTTAGATTCTGTCAGCAATCTCATAGATGAGTCGTTCTGTTTCGTCCCATCCGAGACAAGGGTCGGTAATGGATTTTCCGTAAACTCCTTCACCAATCTTCTGATTTCCGGGTTCAATGTAACTTTCAATCATAACACCCTTTACAAGCTTTTCAATATCCTTAGAAACACTGCGGCTGTGGAGTACCTCTGATACGATACGAGGCTGCTCATAGTAGCATTTGTTTGAATTTGCATGGTTAGCATCAATTATGCAGGCAGGGTTTTTAAGGTCTAACTTATGGTACATCTCGTTTAATAAAACAAGATCCTCATAGTGGTAGTTAGGAAGCGACTGGTCATGCTTGTTTACTGCACCTCTTAAAATAGTATGTGCGAGAGGATTTCCGTCAGATTTAACTTCCCATCCACGGTACATAAATGTATGACTTCCCTGTGCGGCTATGCAGGAGTTAAGCATGATACTTAAAGTTCCGCTTGTAGGATTTTTCATACCACAAGGAATATCGATTCCACTTATTGTAAGTCTGTGCTGCTGATCCTCAACAGAACGTGCACCGACTGCAACATATGATAATATATCAGAAAGATATGGCCAGTTTTCAGGATAGAGCATCTCGTCTGCTGAAAAAAGATGAGTCTCAGCGATAGAGCGAAGGTGCATCTTTCTCATGGCGATAAGTCCCTCGTGAAGGTCAGGTGCTTTTTCAGGGTCAGGCTGATGAACTATTCCCTTATATCCCTCACCGGTAGTTCTTGGTTTATTTGTATATATGCGAGGTATGATTATAATCTTATCATTAACTTTTTCCTGAACTTTGGCAAGTCTTGATGTGTAATCACATACAGCATCTTCATTGTCGGCAGAACAAGGACCAACGATAACCAGAAACTTATCAGACTCTCCTGTAAAGACTTTGGCAATCTCCTTATCTTTTTCTGCTTTTAATTTCTTGTGAGCTTCAGGGAGAGGATATCTTTCAAAAAGCTCCTCTGGTGAAATAACTTCTTTAACATAGGTAACGCCCATTGTTTTCCTCCATTCTGCCATTATAATGGCGTATTTTTTTCTCATAGTGTTATGAGTTTGTTAGTAGAAACATAAATTTTCTCTTTGCATAAGTATATTTTTTGATTGTAAAAGAATATTTATAAACTTATAATTAATAATTATAAATGCTATTTACAAAAACAATATACAACAAGTCTTTATTTTAGGCAATAAATCGTTATTAGTCAAGTGCTATGGAAAATAGCGGCAATAATTGGCGTGGGTAAAATGATATAATAAAATTTTTAGAAAAATTATTTGACAGGGTTTGGGGGGCAAACATCGTTTACATACCATTGTTTTAATGTTAAAATGTATTTATTAAAAATTGTAGGGACAGCATATAAAGTTCGTTTAGTAAGGAGGGTGCATATGGCAAAAAAAGTCATCGCGTTTTTCCAGGGCTTTGTATTAGGACTTATGGTAGACCAGACAGAAAATTATATCATAACCTCAAACAGAGAAAGTGGCTTTGGTCGTTATGACATAACGCTTGAACCAATAGACAAAACAAATGAAAAACTTCCGGGAATCGTAATCGAATTTAAAGTGATAAATCAGAGAAAAGAAAACTCACTGGAAGAAACGGTCGCAGCGGCATTAAAACAGATAGAGGAAAAAAACTAGGATGCAGAGCTTATCAAACGGGGAGTGAAAGAAGAAAACATACATCACTATGGTTTTGCGTTTAAGGGCAAGGAAGTTTTGATAGACGGTAGGTATTTTCGGAACCGAAAATATCGTAAGTGAAAAGTTTCGTGTGAGGATTTTGGCAATTTAGGATGCGAAGCATTGCCAAAATCTATTACAGGTTATGTTTTTTAAACTGTAACAAGTGCTGATAGACGGACGGTAGAGAATTTGGGAGGTAATTATGGGAAAAAGAAAACAGAAGTTAAAACCTGATATTGTTGTAAAAAACTATTGGCGTAATAATGAACAGTTTGCAGATTTTTTTAATGCTGTATTGTTTGATGGAAAGGAGATTATAAAAGCGGATGAGCTGGAGGATATTGATACAGAGGAGTCCTCAATACTTGAACATAAAGACTACGCAGAGAGTATAGGGGCAGCCAGGGATAATGTAAAAATAAGAAAAAAATCTACAATATATAATGTAGAACTAGTAATACTGGGAATGGAAGGACAGGAAAGAATACATTACGCAATGCCTATGAGAGTGATGGGCTATGATTATGGAACATATAAGAAACAATATGATGATAATGCAAAAAAATATAAAAATGCAAATGGAATGTCAAGAGATGAATATATGTCTAAAATGAAAAAGATGGACAAGTTTATTCCGGTTATCACCATAGTTGTTTATTATGGAGAAAATCCGTGGGATGGGGCATTGTCATTACACGAGATGTTAAACATCCCAAAAGAAGTGGAACCATTTGTCAATGATTATAAAATGCATCTGATAGAAGCAAGAAAAAATAATCTGAAATTACATAATATAAATAATATAGATTTATTCAATCTGCTTGAGATATTATTAAATAAAGACGAAAAGTTAAAAGAAACAAAAGAAAAAGCAATACAATATGCATCGGAGCATGATGTGGATAAGTCAGTAATAATGACAGTGGCAGGAGCGGCAAACTGTAAGATGGATTATGATATGATAGCAGGGAAAGGAAGTGTTGATATGTGTACAGTATTTGAAGAAACAAGGTTTGAAGGAAGATTGGAAGGAAGATTGGAAGGAAGATTGGAAGGAAAATTGGAGGGAAGGGCAGAGGAAATCATTGAAACAGGTCATGAATTTGGGCTTTCAGAAGAGGAAATTCTGATAAGACTTCAAAAGAAGCTGGATGTATCATTACAGAAAGCGCAGGAATATTTTAAGATGTTTAGTAAATAGAAATTTGGAAAATGAAGTTTTAAAAGAACTTGATAAATGAAAAGTTTTTAAATATTTGTGCTTTGTTGCAAATTGCTAAGAAACGAGGAAAGAAATGAGATTACATCAAATAATAACATCACTGCTTGAGCAGGATATGTATAAATTTTCAATGGGACAGGCGATTTATCACCAGTTTTCAGACTATAAGACAACCTGGACTTTTAAGTGCAGAAATAAAGATGTGTTTTTTAGTACGGAGATGATTGAGGAAATCAGAGAGCAGATTAAAGGTTTCTGTAATCTTAGATTTACGGAGGAGGAACTTACTTACCTTGACAATATCAAATGGATAAAGGGCTCGTATGTTGATTTTTTAAGATTATGGCAGCCCAGATATGAGGATTTTGAGATTACTACGGACGGGGAGTGTGGTCTTTCAATAGAAACGGCTGGAACATGGCTCAACACTTCCATGTATGAAATCCCTACACTTGCAATAGTAAATGAAGTATATTTTAGAATGGCATATGATTATGAAAGTCTTTTTGACAGCTTCAGAAAAAGGCTTGCAGAAAAGAAACAGAAGATAGAAAGTGGAGAATATCGACTTGGAAATTATTCGGAATTTGGGCTTCGCAGAAGATTATCTGCACAGGCACAGGAATATGCCATTGAAAAATTAAGCAGCGTCAAGTCGGAAAATTCAGCATTTGTGGGAACGTCAAATGTATATCTTGCAAAAAAGCACAAACTTACTCCGGTCGGAACTATGGCTCATGAGTGGATAATGTGTTCCGGACAGGGCAATAAAAAACACAATCCCGCATATTCAAACTGGTATGCACTCGATGCGTGGGTAAAAGAGTACGGGGTGCTCAATGGGACTGCACTTACTGATACTATCACGACCGATTGCTTTTTAAGAGATTTCCAGTTGACATATGCGACACTTTTCAGCGGTGTGCGTCATGACAGCGGTGACCCTATAGTTTGGGGGGATAAGATGATAGCCCATTATAAGAAACTTGGCATTAATCCGAAAATGAAAACTCTGCTTTTTAGTGATAGTCTTGATTTTGAGCGTGCCGACAGGATAAAAAGATATTTTGACGGAAAGATAAATGTAGCATTTGGTATTGGAACATTTATCTCAAATGACACAGACGAGGAAGCACTTAATATTGTTATGAAAGTGACAAAGTGCAATGCGACCGATGTTGCAAAGATTTCTGATACACACGGAAAGGAAATGTGCCAAAATCCTGAATATGTTGATTATTTGCAAAGGTGCATTGACTGGAGGATGAAAAACGAGTAAATGCCGGGTAAAAACCGGCTGGAATGTAAGCAGGCAGAGTTTTTTTGATAGAGAAAGTAAAAATAAGATGTTTAGAAAATGCTTGACAGGACAATGACCTGATAATCAGATTTTGTGTATGATAAAATATAATAATTGAAAGACAAGTGATAAAAAATATCAATAATAACGCTTGACAAGATACCCCTACAGGGTATATATTGTGAAAAACATAATATATACCCTGTAGGGGTATTTGTGGTTTGAAAATTGTGTGCAGACGGAGAAATCAGTTTGATAATTAAAAATTTTCATGCTTAAGATTTGGGCTTTGTATAAATTTGATATACACAAAAAGCAATGCAGGAATTAGGATTAATATGAGAAAGCATATGCAGAAATGGAGATTAGTATATATGGAACAAAATAAGATAAATGGTAATAATAATACTGAGGTAAAATGTTGCTGTTGTGGTGGTAATGCAAAAAAGACAGAGCGTGCAGAGAAAGACAAAAAGAAGCTTGAAAATCGTCTGAGCCGTATCGAGGGACAGATACGAGGAATAAAAAAGATGATAGAAAACGATGCTTATTGCAATGATGTTCTTATCCAGTCAGCGGCGGTTGGTGCAGCGATAAATGCTTTCAACAGAGAGCTTTTGTCAAATCATATCCATTCCTGTGTTGTCAGAGACATAAGGGAGGGAAAAGATGAGGTTGTGGATGAGTTGATGGTGACATTGCAAAAGCTTATAAGGTAAGAAAGAGAGGACAAAATGGAACAGTTTAAAGTTACGGGTATGCATTGTGCGGCGTGCAGTGCAAGAGTTGAAAAAGCAGTTTTGAAAGTGCCCGGTGTTACTTCATGTGCGGTCAGTCTGCTGACTAATTCGATGGGAGTCGAGGGTGATGCTGATGCACAGACTATTATTTCGGCTGTTAAGCAGGCGGGTTATGGTGCGTCTGTTAATGGTGACGAGTCGCAAGGTGCAACAGGTGCAGATACCGGACTTGAGGATACGGACACACCTGTATTGAAAAAGAGACTTATAGCATCAATATTTTTTTTGGCAGCACTTATGTATTTTTCAATGGGGCATATGATGTGGGGCTGGCCGCTTCCTAAATGGTTTGAGGGAAATCATGTCGCAATGGGACTTTTGCAGATGATTCTTGCGGCGATAATTATGATAATAAATCAGCATTTTTTTATAAACGGATTTAAAGGACTTATAAACCGTTCGCCTAATATGGATACGCTTGTGGCACTCGGTTCTATGGCATCATTCGTTTGGAGTGTGTATGTGCTGTTTGAAATGACAGGTGCACAGGCTGCAGGTGATGAGAAAGCTGTTATGAATTATATGATGGATTTTTATTTTGAATCTGCGGCTATGATACTTACGCTTATCACGGTTGGTAAGATGCTTGAAGCCCGCTCTAAAGGAAAGACTACGGATGCACTTAAAGGTCTTATGAACATTGCACCTAAGACGGCAGTTGTACTGATTGACGGTGAGGAAAAGACAGTTGCGGTAAGGCGTGTGAAAAAAGGTGATATTTTTGTTGTAAGACCTGGAGAAAATATTCCGGTTGACGGCTGTATAATCGAAGGAAACAGTGCCGTAAATGAGTCGGCACTTACAGGAGAAAGCATACCTGTCGATAAGGAAGTAGGAGACATGGTATCGGCTGCGACGATTAACCAGTCGGGTTATATCAAGTGCGAAGCCACAAGAGTAGGCGAGGATACTACATTATCACAAATTATAAAAATGGTGAGTGATGCAGCTGCGACAAAAGCACCTATCGCAAAGATAGCTGATAAAGTGTCGGGAGTGTTTGTGCCGGTTGTTATCGTGCTTGCAATAATAACAACGATAGTATGGCTGATTGCAGGAAAAGAAGCCGGTTATGCACTTGCAAGAGGAATTTCTGTGCTCGTAATAAGCTGTCCTTGTGCATTAGGTCTTGCGACACCTGTTGCCATAATGGTAGGTAACGGTGTTGGTGCCAAAAACGGTATTTTGTTTAAAACGGCGGTTTCGCTTGAGGAGACAGGTCGTGTAAACATAGTTGCACTTGACAAGACAGGTACGATAACTATGGGCGAGCCCAATGTGACAGATATGATACCAACGACAGGATATGATGATAAGTCGCTGTTAAAACTTGCCTATTCGCTTGAGGCAAAAAGTGAACATCCGCTTGCAAAAGCTGTTGTAAATGAAGCGGAGAGCAGAAATATAAAGGCAGATGAAGTTGACGGATTTAAGATACTTCCGGGAAACGGTCTTACGGCACAGTATAACGGCGGTACGATAACCGGAGGAAGTTTTAAATTTATAAGCAAACAGATAAATGTATCAGACGAGATAAGACAGAAAGCAGAAGAACTTGCAAAAGAGGGAAAGACACCGCTTCTTTTTGCACAGGACAATAAATTGTGTGGTCTGATTGCGGTAGCTGACACGATAAAGGAGGACAGCCCGGCGGCAGTTAAAGATTTAAAAGATATGGGAATAAGGGTTGTCATGCTCACGGGAGATAACGAAAGAACGGCGAAAGCCATCGGAGCACAGGCAGGAGTTGACGAGGTTATAGCAGGAGTTCTTCCTGATGGAAAAGAAAGTGTTATAAGAGAACTGATGGGACAGGGCAAAGTTGCTATGGTAGGTGATGGAATAAACGATGCTCCTGCACTTACAAGGGCAAATATAGGAATAGCCATCGGGGCAGGTGCGGACATAGCGATGGATGCGGCAGATGTTGTTCTTATGAAGAGCAGATTAAGTGATGTGCCGGCAGCTATAAGACTCAGCAGATTTACGCTCAGAAATATACATGAAAATCTGTTTTGGGCATTTATTTATAATATTATCGGAATACCGCTTGCGGCGGGTGTATGGATACCGATATTCGGCTGGACATTAAATCCGATGTTTGGTGCTTTGGCAATGAGTTTATCAAGCTTTTGTGTTGTAACAAACGCATTGCGGTTAAACTTTGTTAATATAAAAAAATGTAAATAGTATATGTTTTTTTGATTATGAAAGTATCTGACATAATATGAAAAAGTCTGATATAATGCAAAAAAACAGGAACAGGAGGAAAAAGTTATGGTCAAGACAATAGTAGGAATTGATGGAATGATGTGTGGAATGTGTGAGAGTCATGTAAATGATGTAATAAGAAAGTCATTTGATGTAAAGAAAGTTTCTTCATCACACAGTAAGAAAAGAACAGAGATAATCTCAGAGGAAGCATTAGATGAAGATAAAATCCGTGCAGTTATAGATGAGACCGGATATACCGTAATGTCGGTAGAGACAGAGCCTTACAAGAAAAAATTTGGATTATTTTAAGTAGAAATATACTACTTTGACTAATGGACGCTTTGAAGAAGGAGTATTATTCTGCACTTAGGGACGCTTTCACTCGGAGAATAGCGTAGAGGTACATAGGTGAGCCAAAATACGCTCGCTTATTTACCGGCGATGTTCTAACGCCCTTCGGTCAGAATTGTAAACCTTCTTCAAAGCTGTTTTTTATTTAGAGATAAAAATATTATCCTGCATTTTGTATGGTAAGTACAGTTTTTATTGGTGAACTTTTTTGTGTTTTTGTGGAGATTTTGTTTATTTATTTGACAGTGTTGTATATTTAAGTGTATATTTTTATATGTATGAAAATGAAAAGTATAATAGGTACTTGTGAAAGCATAGTAATACATACTTAATATAGTATATAATTTGTTTTGCAATTACCTAAGAAGGAAAGAGAGGGAGTTTTATGTTAAGGATTGAGAATCTGACTAAGATTTATGGAGATAAGAAAGCTGTTGATGACCTTTCTCTACACATAAATGCGGGAGAGATTTATGGTTTTATAGGTCATAATGGAGCAGGTAAGACGACGACACTTAAGTCTGTTGTCGGGATTTTGAAGTTTGATGAGGGTAAGATTTTTGTTGACGGGGAGTCTGTTTTAAAAAATCCTATTGAATGTAAGAAAAAAATTGCTTATATACCTGATAATCCGGATATTTATGAGTTTATGACAGGAATAAAATATCTGAATTTTATCGCTGATATTTTTAAAGTCGATGCTGACACAAGGCAGGAACGCATTAGGAAATATGCGGATATATTTGAGATTACGGATGATCTTGGCCAGCCGATAGCAGCATATTCACATGGCATGAAACAGAAACTTGCGATTATTTCCGCATGGCTTCACAATCCTAAACTTATTATCATGGATGAGCCTTTTGTCGGACTTGATCCAAAGGCATCTCATTTATTAAAGGAAATGATGAGGGAGTTTTGTGATAATGGCGGAGCAATCTTTTTTTCAACACATGTACTTGAAGTTGCAGAGAAACTTTGCGACAAGGTGGCTATAATAAAAGGCGGCAGACTTATCAAATCTGGTACTATGGAAGAAGTAAAAGGTGATGACAGTCTGGAAGATGTCTTTTTGGAATTGGAGGATGAATAATGACATGGATTCTTATAAAGAAACAGATGATGGAGATATTCAGGAGCTATTTTTATGATTCAAAGAAGAATAAAAAGCGTTCAACTGTTTCAACAATATTATTTATGCTCATATATGCAGTGATGATGGTTGGTGTGCTGGGCGGAATGTTTGCATATTTTTCAAAAGGTATCTGCGGACCGTTTGCAGCGGTAAATATGAGTTGGCTTTATTTTCTTATAATGAGTATGGTTGCTGTATCACTCGGTTCATTTGGCAGTGTTTTTAATACATATTCAGGTCTTTATATGTCAAAGGACAATGATCTGCTCTTGTCAATGCCTGTTCCTGTAAGAACGATACTTATAGCAAGGCTTGCAGGCGTTTATCTTCTCGGTCTTATGTATTCAGCAGTAGTGATAGTGCCTGCCGTAATTGTTTACTGGGTTGTTGCAAAATGTACCGTATTAAATGTAATAGGTTCAATTTTACTTATAGTAATTATTTCACTCATTGTGCTTATATTATCATGTATTCTCGGCTGGTGTGTGGCAAAGATAAGCAGAAAATTGAAAAATAAAAGCTTTATTACTGTATTGGCATCACTTTTATTTTTTGCTGCATATTATTTTGTATTTTTTAAAGCACAGGAAGTAATAAATAAAATTATGGTTAATGCGGTTGTTTATGGGGAAAATGTTAAAAATAAAGCATACCCTGTATATATGTTTGGAAGAATAGGTGAGGGTGACATAAGTGCAATGCTTATCTATACAGTTGTGATAGTGATTTTATGTGCTTTAATATACCGTGTGCTTTCAGGCAGCTTTATAAATATTGCTACATCAAATAATACTGTTTCAAAAGTCAGATATAAAGAGAAAAAGAGTAAAATGAAAAATCAATTTGCGGCGGTTCTCTCAAAAGAATTTGCACGATTTTTTGCAAGTCCGAGTTATATGTTAAATTGTGGGCTTGGCTCTCTGTTTCTGTTTGTATTAGGTGTGGTGTTTATCGTGAAAGGTCATTCGCTTGTAGTTTTTGCGGATACGATATTTCAATATAAAGAAGCAGTACGCATGGTACCACTGTTTTTTGCAGTAGCAATATGTGCAACGGCAGCTATGAATGATATAGTTGTTCCATCGGTATCACTGGAGGGAAAAAATCTGTGGGTGCTACGTTCACTTCCGGTAAAAACATGGGATATATTTAGGGCAAAACTTGCGGTACAGTTTATTTTTACAGGGATTCCGGTATTGTTTTGTGATATATGTATGCTTATAGTATTCAGAGCAGATATAAAACCGGTTACTCTTATAATGTTATTTATACTTCCGATTTTATATATGGTGTTTATGTTACTATTTGGAATGTTGCTTGGGATTAGTTTTGTAAATCTTACATGGACGAATGAGACGGCTCCAATAAAACAAAGTTTAAATATATTTATAGCAATGTTTGGAGGATGGATATTTGCAATTGCGGTAGCATTAGTGTTTATTGTTAAAGCGTACAAAATTGGTTTGTTTATGTATGTTATAATTGTTGATATGGTATTTGCTGCTTTATCAGTAATGTTATATATATGGATGAAAAAAATAGGTGTTGCAAAATTTGAAAATTTGTAAAGAAATTTAGTGGAAGTTTACATCAGAGAAGTGAAGTATAAAAATTATTGTTGAGCAGTCAGAGTGGCTTAACACTTATATGGATGCAGTTGAGGAAATGGAGGGCAAAACATAATGATAAATCCACTTACAATGATGAAATTAAATCAGACAAAAAATAAATTTGTATCAAATCATCCTAAATTTGCCGCTTTTATTAAAAACTTTTTTTCAAAGAAGATAGAGGCAGGAACTATTATTGAGATTACTGTTAAAAGACCGGATGAAGAACCTGTTACTTCCAATATGAGAGTGACAGAAAGTGATTTGGAATTACTTAAAAGCATGAAAGATATAATGAGCAAATAAACTATTGAAAAAAGCTGCAGTTTGTGATTATGGTGTAGTTTTAATAAAAGGTGTCATACAGAAATGTATGGCATTTTTTATTGTATAGGAAAATGCATGTAAAGTAGTGTTTTGTCCTTTTGTAGTATATTTTTTTTGAAATGGCAGATAATGTAACAGTAACAAGTTGTGTTATATAAGTATGATATTTTCATAACAAAGATTTGTGCAGTAAATTCTTGCACAATAATAATTGTTATACAGAAAAAATGGAGGTTTTGACATGGAGCAGATTACAAAAAGAAATGAAGCCGTAAAAGACAGCAAACAGACAAGAATGTTCTGTTATCAGTGTCAGGAGACGGCAGGAAACAAAGGGTGCACGGTATCGGGAATGTGTGGGAAAGTTCCTGAAGTAGCAAATATGCAGGATTTACTTATATATGTGACAAAAGGTCTTTCAGCCGTGACAACGAAAATGAGAGAAAAAAAGCTTGCAGTTGATGAGAATGTAAATCACAGGGTTACATTTAATCTTTTTACAACGATTACAAATGCAAATTTTGATAATGAGTCGATAAAAAACAGGATAAAAGATACGTTGCTTGAAAAGGAAAGATTATTAAAAAAACTTAATGACGAGGACAAAGAGAAACTTCCTGAGGCGGCATTATGGAACGGTGATGAGAGTGAGTTTGAAAAGAAAGCTAAGGAAGTTGGTATTATGGACACTGAGAACGACAATGTCCGCTCGTTGAGAAGCCTTATCACTTATGGAATAAAGGGAATCGGTGCATATTCAAAGCACGCAAATGCACTTTTAAAAGATAATCCTGAGATAGACGCTTTTATCCAGAAAGCACTTGCCGCAACGCTTAGGGATGATATTTCCGTAGATAATCTTGTGTCACTCGCACTTGAGGTCGGAAAAAACGGTGTAGCCGTTATGCAGCTTCTAGACAAGGCAAATACCGACGCATACGGTGAACCTGAGATAACAAAGGTAAATATAGGTGTTAGAAAAAATCCGGCAATACTTGTGTCGGGACATGACTTAAGGGATTTAGAGATGCTTCTTGAACAGACTAAGGGGACGGGGGTTGATGTATATACACATTCGGAGATGCTTCCGGCATGTTCTTATCCTGCATTTAAAAAGTATGAAAATTTTGTCGGAAATTATGGAAATGCGTGGTGGCAGCAGAAGGACGAATTTGAAAAATTTAACGGTCCGATACTTATGACAACAAACTGCATCGTGCCGCCAAAGGAAAGCTATAAGGACAGGCTCTATACAACGGGTGCGACAGGCTATCCGGGATGTAAGCACATTACGGGCGGATATGGTGAGAAGAAAGATTTCAGTGAGATAATAGAACACGCAAAGAAGTGTCCGCCACCGACAGAGATAGAAAAAGGAGAGATTTATGGTGGGTTTGCACATGAACAGGTGATAAAACTTGCAGACAAGATTGTTGATGCAGTCAAATCAGGAGCGATAAAGAAATTTGTCGTGATGGCAGGCTGTGACGGCAGGGCAAAAAGCAGAGAATATTATACTGCATTTGCAAAAGCACTTCCGAAAGATACAGTGATACTGACGGCAGGATGCGCGAAATACAGATATAATAAACTTGACCTCGGCATGATAGGTGACATACCGAGAGTGCTTGATGCAGGTCAGTGCAATGACTCTTATTCGCTTGTAGTTATAGCAATGAAATTAAAAGAAGCTTTCGGACTTGATGATATAAATGCCCTCCCGATAATCTATAATATCGCATGGTATGAGCAGAAAGCCGTACTTGTACTTTTGGCTCTTTTGTCGCTGGGAATAAAAAATATACACTTGGGTCCGACACTTCCGGCATTTTTAAGTCCGGAGGTCGTTGATGTGCTCGTCGATAAATTTGACATTGCAGGAATTACGACCGTTGAGAACGATATGGAGATATTCTTTGGGTGATGATATGAGCTTTTCTGTATTTTGCAGGAGTAATATTTTGTGATTTTTTAAACTGTCTTATAAAATGTTCAATATTTTTATAACCACACTGCAGACTTATCTCCTCAATCGTTTTGTTTGTGGAGGACAAGAGTTCACAGGCTGACTGGATTCGGCTTTCTATAACATCAGCAATACAGGTTGTATTGAAAAAATGTTTGTAAATGTAATGCAGATAACCGCAGCTTATATTTAAAGACTTTGCCATATCATTTATTTTCCAGTCATTTTGCGGTGACGAATAAATTTTTTCACGCAAAGCTGCAAGTTCGTAATACAAATCAGGAAATTCAGTGGTCTTGCTCTCATCGGTTATCATCTTTATAAGGGCATCGGTAAGTGAATTTAATATTGTCTGTTTGTGTGGTGCACTTCCGTAAAATTCACTGTTTATCAGATGAAACAGATTGTAGAAATCATCTGGATTGTGCAGTTGTATCGGATTTCCGAAAGGAAAATTATCAGGCATTGACAGCGTAGCCTTGTCTATATGCATCCAGTTGTCAGTGTAGTGGCAGTCACTTACTGCACCGTAAAGATGTTTCTGGTATGGCTTAAAGATAACGGCACAGTCTTTTGGAATGTTTAATAAATTATCCGTGGAATGATTTCTTACTTTGAACTCGGAAGAATTTGCTGCATCAATAAAAAAAGCTGCAGGTGTTTTTATTAAAAGTAAAAGGTAGGCGGGATGTCCGAGTGGTCTGTCCACGATAAAAGTGGAGTCATGGGTGGCGTTTTCGCCTATTTTTAATATGTTTATCATATATATTATCTGTTGTCCTTTCATGAAATAGATAATGGAGAAACCGGCTATATGTTATGTTAATTGCGGGTTATGATAGTTTTGCAATAACCTAAAATATATAAACTTCAAATCTGGCTGTATAAAATATTATTGTGTTTATCTGATTATAAAAAATGATATATGAGAATATATCAACTTTTTATTAGTATAATCCATTGAAACAATAGCGTCAATAAAATAACATTATATTGTGATGTCTATGGTAACAGTTCAGCCTTTCATTTCTTACATTCATAAACCTGCCAGCGAGCTGTCAG